>Ga0265296_1000514_pt1 | contig 57504 bp, 42 predicted proteins | sample MunlanPumphouse1_FD_189073 | JGI IMG/M metagenome (GOLD analysis project Ga0265296, IMG submission 189073) | Groundwater microbial communities from a municipal landfill in Southern Ontario, Canada - Pumphouse #1 | ecosystem: Environmental > Aquatic > Deep subsurface > Groundwater | place...
AACAGAGAAGTTAAGCCCACCAGAGCCGATGGTACTGCGGTAACACGTGGGAGAGTAGGTCGGTGCCAAATCTTAAAGAAAGCCGGTAGTTCAAATGACTACCGGCTTTTCTTGTTTATAATAATTTTTAAAGTGATTGTTATAATCGGCGTTAATGCTATGCATCAGCTATACTTACAACTGAAGTTACTTTGTGCTTGTGACCAATTTTTAACTTATTTATTTAAATTATATAGAACTAAATTGTGAATAAGTGATGTTCATCACAGATTTTGTACATTTTTTGGTTATCTTTGATACAAAATTAAATTATAAAATAATGAGTTTTTTCGCAGAAAAAAGAGGGGAAGTGATGGTGCACATTGAAGGTTATATGCTGGAAATGATGGATTCATACTTGAAACCGATTGATACAAATTGGCAGCCATCTGATTTTTTGCCTGATTCAACAAGCGATACATTTTTCCAGGATATAAAAGCATTGCGTGAGAAAGCAAAAGATCTTTCTTATGATCTAGTAGCTGTTTTAATTGGAGATACGATCACCGAAGAAGCCTTGCCAACATATGAATCATGGTTAGCCATGGTAGAAGGTGTAAGTCGCAGGGAAGACGGTGGATGGATGAGATGGAATCGTCACTGGACTGCAGAAGAGAATAGACATGGTGATTTATTAAACAAGTACCTTTATCTTTCTGGTAGAGTTGATATGCGTCAGATGGAAATTTCTACACAATATTTAATTGCGGATGGATTTGATATTGGTACTGGCCATGATCCATATAGAAATTTTATTTATACCAGTTTCCAGGAATTGGCTACAAATATTTCTCATAGAAGAGTAGCTTCTTTAGCTAAGAGGGACGGTGATACATTATTATCAAAAATGTGTGGTGTGATTGCTTCTGATGAAGCAAGGCATGCAAAAGCTTATAAGGATTTTATGAGTAAGATTTTTGAAGTAGATCCTAATGAAGCTATGGTTGCTTTTGAAGATATGATGCGTCAGAAGATTGTTATGCCAGCTCATTTTCTTCGTGAAATGGGAATGAAAATTGGACAGACTTTTGGTCATTTTACTGATGCTGCACAACGTTTAGGAGTTTATACAGCTATTGATTATGTTGAGATTATGCAACAGTTGATAGAAGAGTGGAAATTGGATAGCATGAGAGATTTGAATGATGCTGGTGAAAAGGCCCGTGATTATATCATGGCACTCCCATCGCGTTTGTTACGTGTTGCTGAGCGTATGAAAGCACCAACAATGGATTATAAGTTTAGCTGGATACATGCTTAACAAAATATAGATGCAAACAATAAAGCCTGGATATTTTATCCAGGCTTTATTGTTTATCGCAACTTTTCTTTACATGTTTCTACGATATTGTCCTCCCACCTCATACAAGGCATTGGAAATTTGGCCTAAGGAACATATTTTACATACCTCCATTAGCTGCTCAAATATGTTATCTCCAGCAATAGCTGATTTTTGTAAGTTTTTTAGGGCAGTTTCAGATTTGTCTGAATTTCTATCCTGGAATAGTTTTAATGCTGTTATTTGATATTCTTTCTCTTCTTCAGTAGCACGGATTACTTCTCCTGGAACTATTGTCGGCGAGCCATTTTTATTCAGGAAGGTATTGACACCAACTATTGGATATTCGCCAGTGTGTTTTAAGGTTTCGTAATACAGACTTTCTTCCTGGATTTTACCTCGTTGATACATGGTTTCCATCGCACCCAAAACACCACCTCTGTCATTTATGCGCTTAAATTCAAGTAATACTGCCTCTTCTACAAGGTCTGTAAGGTCTTCGATGATAAAAGCGCCTTGCAATGGGTTTTCATTCTTAGCAAGTCCTAATTCACGATTTATAATGAGTTGAATAGCCATTGCCCTACGTACAGATTCTTCCGTAGGCGTAGTAATAGCTTCATCATAAGCGTTGGTATGTAGTGAATTACAGTTATCATATATTGCATACAAGGCTTGTAATGTGGTACGAATATCATTAAAATCGATTTCTTGTGCATGTAATGAACGTCCGGAAGTCTGGATATGATATTTTAATTTCTGTGATCTGTCGTTTCCTTTATACTTGTTTTTAATCGCCTTTGCCCATATTCGTCGAGCTACCCTACCAATTACCGAATACTCAGGATCTATGCCGTTAGAGAAGAAGAAAGATAGGTTAGGAGCAAAATCATCTATGTTCATCCCCCTGCTTAAATAATATTCAACAAAGGTGAAGCCGTTACTTAAGGTAAAAGCAAGTTGAGATATTGGATTAGCACCTGCTTCTGCAATATGGTATCCTGATATGGATACGGAATAGAAGTTACGAACTTTTTCACTGATGAAATAGCTTTGAATATCGCCCATCATCCTTAATGCAAATTCAGTAGAAAAAATGCAGGTATTTTGTGCCTGATCTTCTTTTAATATATCTGCTTGTACGGTTCCTCGGACTGTACTGATTGCGTAGGCTGCAATTTTTGAATATACATCGGCAGGAAGTACCTGATCACCAGTAACACCTAAAAGCATTAGTCCTAATCCGTTATTACCCTCTGGTAAATTGCCACTATAGGTAGGTCTTTTCTGTCCTTTTGCCTTATAAATTTTATTTATTTTTTCATCAACCTCTTTTTCAAGACCATTTTCAATAATATACTTTTCACATTGCTGATCAATAGCTGCATTCATAAAAAAGCCCAATAACATAGGTGCCGGACCATTTATGGTCATGGAAACTGAGGTTGATGGTGCGCAAAGATCAAAACCTGAGTATAGCTTTTTAGCATCATCAATAGTAGCTATACTTACACCAGAGTTGCCTATTTTTCCATAGATATCTGGCCTGATGTGTGGATCTTCACCATAAAGCGTAACAGAATCGAATGCGGTGGATAAACGGTGGGCAGGTTGGCCCAAGGATACATAATGAAACCTTTTATTGGTTCTTTCCGGACCACCTTCTCCAGCAAACATTCTGGTAGGATCTTCACCATCGCGTTTTAAAGGGAATACACCAGCTGCATATGGAAATTCTCCGGGAACATTTTCAGTTAAAAGCCAGCGTAAGATATCTCCCCAATCTTCATAACGGGGAAGCGATACTTTAGGTATCTGTAATTTAGATAATGATTCATAAAATAAAGGTTGTTTGATTTCTTTATCACGCACTTTATAAATGAAATGTTCTTGTTTGTATTTGATTTTAGTTTCAGGCCATTGTCTAAGTAAGCGTTTACAATCGCCATCCAATTGTTCTTCAATGTGATTGTAAATATCCTCAAGAGGTTTGGTGAGTGTATTTCCCACTTGCATATCTTTAGTCGCTTTTTCGTCTCTTGATAAATCAATTACCCCTTGAAGCTGATAAAGTTTGCGGGCAATACTACTTTGTTTGTCGACCCATTCGTTATATGTCTGACTAGATTCTGCAATTTCTGCGAGGTATCTGATCCTGTCAGGTGGAATAATATAGATTTTCTCTGACTGCTCTGTAGTGAGTTCCATTTGCGCATCGAACTTAACACCTGTTTTTTCTTCGATCTTATCCATTAATGCGCTGAAAAGATTATTCATGCCAGGATCATTGAACTGCGAAGCCATAGTACCAAATACAGGAATGTTTTCGTCTTTGGCATCAAATAAATTGTGGTTGCGTTTATATTGCTTACGCACATCTCTTAACGCATCTAAAGCGCCTCTTTTATCGAATTTGTTGATGGCTACCAGGTCGGCAAAATCCAGCATATCTATTTTTTCCAATTGTGTTGCTGCACCGAATTCTGGAGTCATTACATATAGAGAAACATCACAGTGTTCTGTGATTTCAGTATCAGATTGTCCAATTCCTGATGTTTCTACAATGATGAGGTCATATCCGGCCGCTTTACAGATATCAATGCTTTCCTGTACGTTTTTAGACAAAGCAAGATTGGCCTGTCTTGTGGCCAGTGATCTCATGTACACCCTATTGTTGTTAATCGCGTTCATGCGAATACGATCGCCTAATAATGCTCCTCCAGTTTTACGTTTGGATGGGTCTACAGATATAATCGCAAGCGTTTTATCTTTAACTTCTATTAAAAAGCGTCTGACCAATTCATCTACAAGAGATGATTTACCAGACCCACCAGTTCCGGTAATACCTAAAACAGGTGCCTGATTGCTTAATGTTAGTTTTTTTAATTCGTCAACAAACTGTTGCGCAGCTTCCGGATCATTTTCTGCTACTGTAATGGCCGAAGCAATGCTTTTAATGTTTTTTTCAGGTATAGATTTCAATTCTCCATTAAGAGATTTTACCGTGATATAGTCAGTTTGCTCCAGCATGTTGTTAATCATGCCTTGCAAGCCCATTTTCCGACCGTCATCCGGAGAATATATTCTTGTAATACCGTATTCGTGAAGCTCAGCGATCTCTGAAGGAAGTATTACACCACCCCCGCCACCAAATATTTTGATGTGTGTAGCGCCACGCTCTTTTAACAGGTCGTACATATACTTAAAATACTCGATATGCCCACCTTGATAGGATGTCATTGCTATACCTTGAACATCCTCCTGAATTGCGCAGTTCACAACCTCATCAACCGATCTGTTATGACCTAAGTGTATCACTTCGGCTCCTGAAGATTGAAGGATCCGGCGCATAATGTTTATTGTTGCATCATGCCCATCAAAAAGTGCAGCAGCTGTAACAAAACGGATTTTATGTTTGGGTTTATAGATTTGAATTTGCTCCATAGTGGGTTTTATAATCGGTACACAAAGGTAACAAAAACTGAGGGAGGGAGGTAAAAACGAGCTTGTACAATTACAAAAGCTATAAAACAAAAAGCTGTTCTGGTTTTTGTTCCAGAACAGCCTTTATATCGGTTTAAACCAATTTTTACTGATGCGTAAGCTCTGTAATGGGTTCACCAATACAGCCGCTTGGCATTTGTATGTGTAACATAGCGGCTAGAGTTGCTGCGATATCAGTCATGTAATGCTGCTTGTTCGTTTTCCCGGGTTTAACGTTCCAGCCCATAAATACACATGGAATATGTGAATCATATGGTGCCCATGCACCATGTGTTGTGCCGGTTTTACCTCCACTGTAATAGTTGGATTTCAAAATATAATAAACATCGCCACTTCTTCCCTGGTAATAACCATAAGTCAGCGATTTCTTAATCTGTTCAGGTAAAGTTGTTGTCGCTAGTTTACTTAAATCTACTGCATCAAAAACCTCATCCTGTTCTCTTAATATGTCTATAGCTAATGCTTTTATTGCATCAAAATCAGCTTTAGCTGCTTTTATAGCATTGCGATTAAAATATAGCTGTCCATTACCTGAAGATTCAATTGATTTTTTGATATTATACTCTTTCTCAATTGCTGTATTTATAAGTTTAGTTACAGGGCTCTCGCTGAATGGACCTCCAGGTAATTTGTTTTCTGTCATAAAGCCTGCCACATGTGCTGCACCATGATCTGCAGAAAGAAAAAACAGATAATTGCCTTTACCGAATTTACTATCCAGGTAATTAAAGAAACTTTCCAGTTCTTTGTCTAGTCTAAGGTAAGTATCTTCAGCTTCAACAGAATTAGGACCATATTGATGCCCCACATAGTCAGTTGCTGAGCAGCTTACTGCTAAAAAGTCAGTTGCACTGCCTTGACCCATTTTTTCTGCTGAAATAGCTAGCTTAGCCAGATCAAGAGTCATTGTATTTCCATGTGGAGTACTTTTAATGATTTCGTAGTTCTTACCGGCATAAAGTTTTAAAGGATGGGGAAAAGTTGGTGTTTCTTCTCCTCTTGTTTTCCTTTCGTAAGGTTTATTATCGGCTGTACTTTGTGTGTAGCTATCAATAGGGTATAAGGTATTCCAGTTTTGTGCATAAAACTTATCTGCAGGTTTTTGTTTGTTATATTCCTGAAGCCATGTAGGCAGCTCTTTCATATAATATGTACTGGTAATCCAGTCTCCAGTTTGTCCATCAAACCAATAAGCAGCATTAGCTGAATGCCCTGCTGGTAAAATAGATCCCCGATCTTTAAGAGAAATGCCTATTACTTTACTTTTAAAATTAGTAGCTAAACGAAGTTGATCCGTAATGGTTGTGGTCAGCATATTTTTTGGAGACATTACACCTGCTCTTGTACTGCTTCCAACTGAAGTAACCGTCGAATCTTCTGCACAATACATATTTCTTTTTAACTTCCTGTCATACCATTCATTTGCTATAATTCCGTTGATCCCAGGAGTGGCACCAGTATAAATGCTAGAGTGCCCACAGGCTGTGATAGTTGGTGTATAAGGAATTAAGGTGTTTTCTGCAGAAAAGCCTTCATTGACTAATCTTTTAAAACCTCCGGTTGAATATCTGTCTGCATATCTATAAAGATAATCCCATCTCATTTGATCTATGATCAATCCAACTACAATTTTTGGTCTTTTTACTCCCTCAGAGGATACTTTTGCTTTAGTTGATTTTTGTTGCGCAACAGCTACCTGGCCGACCAGGATTAGTGCGGCAAATACTAAATAAATTTTTCTCATTGTGTGTTGTTCTGTGTTTAGATAAGCTAATTTATTGTTTTTTGTAAGCTTATGAAACTTTCAACCTTATTTTTAATAAGAAAATTCAAGAAATTATAAGTAACGATAGTTATCTTTTAGTTATTATATGGCCTCAGCGACTACAAATGTACTTCCTCCTATAAAGATCAGGTCATCTTTTGTAGCATTTTCTTTTGCGGCTTGTATGGCAATGCTAACTGAATCGAAAAACTGTCCATTTAGGTTATGTTCTTTAGCTTTCTCTGCCAATTCCGATGCGGGTAAAGCCCTTTCTAATTGTGGCTGGCAAAAGTAGTAAGTTGCATTCTTTGGCAGAAGTGCGAGTACACCACTTATATCTTTGTCTTTTACCATCCCAATAACCATATGAAGTTGTTCATATTCCGTTTTAAGGATGTTTTGCATCACTTCTGTAATGCCAGAAATGTTGTGCCCTGTGTCGCAAATGATAAGTGGCTGTTCGCTTAGTTTTTGCCATCTGCCTTGTAGACCTGTTAGTTCTTTAACATTTTTTAAGGCAGCATAAATATGGTTCTCGGATATTAAATACCCTTTTTTTTGTAAAATGGATACAGACTGTGATACAGTAATTACATTCTTTAACTGATAAAAACCATTAAGATCAAGTTCAAGATTATTATAAAGTACAGTTGTCCCTTTGTATATAGAACTATGGAGATATTCTTTATCCCTTACCGTATGGTCTGTATGTAATTCCTGGTCGGCAAACGTAAGCTCACTATTTGTTTCCTTCGCTTTTTCAAGGAATATGGCTGCAATTTCCTCTTGCTTCTCGCCAATCACAACAGGGACCCCAGATTTAATAATTCCTGCTTTCTCTGTTGCAATCTCAGCAAGTGTATCACCCAATATATTGGTATGGTCCAGGCTGATATTGGTGATTACAGATAACTCAGGCGTAATGATATTGGTAGAATCCAGTCTGCCACCCAATCCAACTTCAATAATGGCAATATCTACTTTCTCTTCTGCAAAGAAAGAAAAAGCCATGGCTACAGTAGCTTCAAAAAAAGATGGACTTACTTCTTCAATTATTGTGCGTTGTTGATTTATAAAATCAGTAACGAAGGTTTTGGAGATCATCTTTCCGTTTATACGAATACGTTCTCTAAAATCCTTAAGGTGGGGAGAAGTATATAGACCAGTTTTATATCCTGCTTCCTGAAAAATAGCTGCCAGCATATGGGATGTTGACCCTTTGCCATTTGTACCACCAACATGGATAGATTTAAATTTGTTCTGCGGGTTTCCAAGGTTTTCGCAAAGTGCGATTGTATTGTGCAGATCTTTTTTAAAAGCAACAGCGCCAATGCGTGTGAACATTGGCAGCTTGCTGTATAAGTAATCTATGGATTCGTTGTAATTCATTTGTAATGCCTGATTTGGCAAAATTACATAAGCTGATGAATTATTTCACTTTAAAATTGAAAACAACCACACCGATCTGAACATCAGGAGCAGATTCTGATTGTGTTAACCTGGCACCCATTACGGCATCTTTACATTTCTGCCATAATTCGCGATCATTAAGTGTAGTTCCTTTTACTCCAGGTGTTGCGTCTATAACGACCCCACTTTTATTGATTTTTATTCTAACCGCAATTTTTCCTGTTTTTTGTCCATCATCTTGTGGAGTTACTAAGTTTGTAAACTTCCTTAAAGCAATTGGTGTTTCTCCAAAACCTGAGCCACCTTCGCCATAATTATTAGCAAGTGGGTCTCCATTAACACTTCCCTGATTGCCGGGAGTTGTACCGGTACCATCACCACCACCAGTCCCTTTATTGGCCTTACCTTTATACAAGGCATTTTGGTTGATAGCAGGCTTCGCTGGCTTAGTTTCTGTGGCCGTAGCAACGGGGGTAGAGGTACTTTTTGTTGATTTCGTTTTAACACTTACTGCATCTTCGGTGCTTTGTGTTACAATTTCCTTATCACTGCTTTGCGCTGTAGATGTTTGCGGGGTAGGTTCTTCTACCACAACTTTATCTGGGGCTTGCTCGTTAGCATTTGGATCAGCCGATGGCTCTTCGATACTGGTATAATCAGTTCCCATACCTTCAACAGAAGTTCCATAGTTAACCACCATACCCCCCATGCCAGCTTCAACTTCCGGTTTAAAAGTACCGATAGCAATGAAAAAGCTGAGCGCCAGCAACGCGGCCATAATTCCGGTTGATATGGCTAATGCCTTTGGATAATTATTTTCTTCTTTAGGATAGGTCATTATTTCTTAGGTTCTACAGCTAGTACAACTTTCAGTTTTAATTTGTTTGCCACATCAAATACCTGCATGGTGTTTTCTATAGAAACGCCTCTCGCTACATAAAGTACGATGGTTAGATCGGGAGATGCTTTCTGGTAACTTTCTACTGTGGCCTGCATCTGATCCAGCGTAACCTTTTGTTTATCTACAAAATAATTTAGTTTCTCATCTATAGATACTGTAACGGTTTTTTGTGCTGAAGATTGCTGTCCTGACTCCGATCTGGGTAGTAACAATTTCACTACTTGTGGGTTAACTACGGCAGAAGCCAACAGGAAAAACAGCAGCAGAAAGAACATGATGTCATTCAGGGCAGAGGTATGAACCTCTACTGTTCCTTTTTTTCTTTTGCGTAGATTCATTATTTACCCGGCTCCTCTAATAAATCAATAAATTCAATTGAATCAGTTTCCATTCTTAAAATGATACGTTCAACCATCATATTAAGAATATGGTATAATACATAAGCAATGATACCTATGATTAGTCCGGTTGCAGAAGTGATCATTTTGGTATATAGACCACCCGATATTGTTCCGATTTCGATAGCTCCCTTAATGGAAACATCGTGGAAAATTGCAATAACCCCAATAATTGTTCCTACGAAACCTAGCATTGGCGCAATACCTGCAATGATACCAAGTATGCCAATGTTTTTTTCAAGCTTAGATACTTCTAGTTTACCATTATTTTCAATTGCAGCTTCGATATCTTTAATTGGACGACCAATACGTTTAAGCCCTTTTTCCAACATCCTTGCTAAAGGAGAGTTGTTATTTCTACATAGTGCAATAGCATTCTCTAATCTTCCTTCATGTATATATTGCTTAATCTGAAGCATCAGGTTAGACTCAGTTTTTGAGACTTTTCTGATAGTAAGGTATCTTTCAACGAAAATTACAAGCCCAAGAAAGGCTAAAAATGCAAGAGGAAGCATAACCCAGCCGCCTTTTAATAACAAGTCTATAAAATGTAATTCAGGAGGGGCCGGTGTAACGCCCTGATTTAAGGCATTCGCGGTATCAGTAAGCTGGGTAATGGTATCAGTGGCACTTTGAATTAATGCGATCATAATTATTTAGGATTGTTTGTGTGTCTAACTTTTATTACATAGATGCCTGGAATTCTTGTTGTTTTCTTCAGGACTTCAAGTTCTTTTTTTGCTGCCTCCTCATTGGTAAAAGAGCCGATAGTTATTTTAACTCTTCTGCCGGGCATATCAGCAACCTTTGCAGGTATACCTCTTGCTTTCATATCGGCAAGGAACTTATCTCCTTCCTTTTGATCACGCAGGGAAGCTGCTATAATTTCGTAAGTGAACGTTGGTGCAGCAGTAGCTGGAGTTGCAGGTTTAACAGCTGCCATTGAATCTCTTGCAGAATCAGCCGCAAGGATAGCCTTTTCATTACTTATCCTTAAACTATCTGCATGAGCAATAGAGTCTAACCTCTCTTGTTCAATATTTTCAATAACTGGTTTGTTCTCAGGAACAATAATAGGCTGCTGTGTTGCCGCTGTTTTCTTAAACAAACCATCAAAAATATCTGGTTTTGCCAGATATAGTACTGCTGCAAGTACTGCCAGGATAACCAGGGCTAAAATTACTTTCAGATAGGCAGGCATTCCAGTTTTTTCTTCACTGGTGTAATCAAGTGAAAAATGAACTTCTTCTGGTTTGTCAATATTTACAACAGGTTGTACAATTGGTGTATCAATAACATCTTCGACAATATTCTCTGGCGTTTCTACAACAGGAAGAGAGGAAGTTGTTGCTTTAGGCTGTACTACTTCGGCTATTTCTTCATATACGGGTTGTTCATCATTATCTTCCGTACCATCACTCAGATCAGCATTGTTATTCTCAAGTTCAAGCTGTTCTTCTGTTAGATGCAAATCTTCTTCTATTGGAACTTCTACCGGAACTTCCACCGTTTCTGGCGTCTCTGTTCTTTCTGGTACCTCTTCAACCCCCTCCAATTCCCCAGACTTAACCACTTCTGCTTCTTCCTTCACAGGTTCTTCAAGAACTTTCACCGTATCGGTATCAGGATCGGCCTTTAATTGAGGTAGACCATAAAAATCAAAGCCCAGGTTACTATCTTGTTTTGGAATAAAAGTAAGACTGCCTGAAGCAGTAGAGAATGTGCCTAGGTCACCAAAATCGGATTCCTGATGACCAGCAAGTTCATCAAGAATATTTTGCGAAAACTGCTCTACAAAGTATGTTGACGAATCAATTGAAATATTCTTATTCTTACTGATCAGTTCACTTAATAATCTCTGCTCCTTTAAATCTGAAGTAAAGCTTAAAGTATAGCTTGGTGGTAAAAAAGAATGCGTATTTATATCATATCGCCCCGGAGATTTCTTTTTATAAATAGTACCCAATCCGGGAATTCCCACCTCTTTATGGGTTTTTATAAGTGTAGTCAGGTATGATAAGATATCCATTCTGGTAAAAATAAATTTTAATTCCGTACCAAGCAATTATTAATTGAAAAGCATTAGAATGAGTAGGCTACTCCTCCAAAAACATTCGTTCCAATTGCGTCATAGTATAAATATTTGCTGTATTTCTTACCCAGCAAGTTATTAGCTCTAATAAAGGCTGAAAACTTATTGTTGATTTTATAGTTGGCTCCAGCACCAAGATCTACAAAACCTTTAACAGTAACTACCTGTTCATTTGCTAAATCAGGCAAAAGATAAGGATTAGCTGGTGCAGCATTATAAATTTTTGCTTTGCTGTCGTCTTGAATAGCAACAGCTGCATTTAAAGTAAGCTGTTTTGTTATAGCATACATGAAGTCAGAGCTGATACGCATTTTTGGTTTAAACCAGCTTTGTGTTTCAGCAGCAGGTTTATAGTCCTCAATGTTAAGTTTACCTGTCCATTTCAGTGCATCACTCACTTGTACAGAAATTTCTCCTTCTAAACCGGTTAGTTTCATAGTACCAAAATCGTAAATCACATCAAACTTGTTAAAATCAACAAAGTTATTTACGAACAGCGGCATGTTTTCAATTTGTTTGTGATAAAATCTTGCTTTATACCCAAAACCAGGACCGCCGGTACCTTTAATACCACCACTGATACTTAATTTCTCAATTGAATTTTGGATTTCAATATTGCTGTTTAAGAATGGATTCTCATCAGTCAGTAACTTTAATGAGTTACGGTTTACATCACCTTTAACTTCTCCAAAAATCTGTAAGTAATCAGGTATCAACGTGAAATCTGCAGTTACAGCAGGGAAAATTCGGCTTGAGGAGAATGCTCCAAATTCCTGAACAAAGTTTATTCCGGCATTAATTTTAATGCCATTGGTTTGTAGTCTGATATAAGGATTCAGTTTTAACAGGTTATTACCAAAGCTAGTTAGTTCATCTTTAGTTTTTCCAAGTTCAACTGAACCTGCAAGCCCTAGGTTTAAGCTACTGATCCGTTTATTAAGATAAGCGTTTAATACTATAGAACTCTCTTTAGCTTTATACTGATCATTCCAAATATAACCATTCAATTTTGCAGCATAACTCAATGCATCAGGATCTTCTGTGAATTTATTTACGATCTCTCCCTCCGCTTCAATAAAACTCAATACTTGTTGTGCTGGATCCGTATTAAATGTAGGTCTGGCTTTATCTACACCATAGAAGTATAAACCTTGTCTCTGGTAGTTTAATTTTCCTGATAGGGTTACCTGGTCGCCAATGCTTCTACCAAAAGCACTAAGTTGCTGTTGGTTATAGTTCTGCTTATTTAGGCTTCCTGACTGACCGAAATGCTTAAAAAAGGCTCCTGCCTGCAAAGCTTCATCTCTGCCGATATTTACATAGGCCTCAGCTAAAACGGTACTTGCAGAACCAAAAGCACCTTTAACATAATTGTTAATTAACTCAGCTTCTTTTTGAGCAGCAAGTTGCTGTGCTTTTAATTTATTGATATCAGAGTTAAGCTCAAGTTTTCTATCTGTCAGCTTATAATTGAATTTTGCTTTGTAGGTTTTTACATCATTCAAATCCGGGCTTCTCCTCAGCTTTACTGCTTCAGCCAAAACAGGTTTGTAAGGCCTTACTACTTCAATCTCTTCTGTAACCGCTTTTTCTTCTGCTTTTTTCTCTGTAGTTTTCTGATCTTGCGCAAAGGTACTTAGTGTCCCTGCTGCAATAAAAAATAGGGTAGTATATAATAATCTGGTCGATCTCATTTCGCGGTCTTATTTAATTTTTTCCAATTTAGCTTTGGCAGTAGGTACAATATCATCCTTGCCTTCATAGTTGTCTATAATACTCAATAGCGTGCTTTTAGCCTGTAAATTGTCTTTCAAAGCAACATAGTTATCGGCCAGTAGTATAAACGCTTTAGCTACCCAATAATCATAAGATGGCATATTGTTGATCAGGTCAAAACAAGTTTTAGTTGATGTTTTATACTCATGTTGTCCGTATTGTATCAAAGCAATATTATACTTTGCTTCTGCAGCAGCCAGTGTTTTGGTTTTACTAACTACACTGTTAAACGCCTTTAAAGCTTGAGGAGTATCTTGTTTTGCCAGATAAGCTTTTCCAGCATATAAATCAGAGCTGTTTTTCTCTTCTTCTGAAGCTTTATCAGACTCTTTAATCAACTGTACATATTTTAAAACATCATCTGGCATATTTAGCTCACTATACGCTTTTAAAAGATTGTTTAATGCATAAGTGTAGTGTACTTTGTAATCTGCTGTAGTTTCCAGACGTTTTAAGTATACAATAGCTTCATTATATTTTTTCTGGTCCAGGAATAATTTGGAGATGCTTACCAAAGAGCGTTCAGTATAATCACTTGTCCAGTCGTTAAGGATGTATTCATAATCAGCAACAGCTTCGTCCGGGCGACCAAGTTTTACCAATGATTCAGCTCTGATAAATTTCGCTTCTTTATCGTGTATAGCTTTAGGGAATTTATCAAAATAAGCATTCACAGCTTCAAATGCTCCTTTAGCATCACCTTTCAAATAAAGGTTGTTAGCACCCTGGAAAATAATATTGTCTTGTTCTGCAGCTGAATAATTGCCAAGAGGGGTAGTGGTTGCATAATTGATAAAGCCTTGCGAATCACCTCTGTCAACATAAATGTTTTTAATGGATTCTAAAGCTTGCTTTGCTTCTTCAGTACTTGCATACTCTCTGATCACCTTTTTAAATGATTCTAATGCAGCATCATCCTGGTCCTGGTTATATTGTACCAAACCTATAGTAACCAATGCACGCGGCACATAACTACTATTAGGATACTGACTTACTAAACTAATCAGGTCTGACTTAGATTTATCAAGTTCCCCTTTATTGAAATAAGTGTAAGCTCTTTCAAAACCAGCATCGTCTGCATAATTGGACGTTGGAAATTGTTTAAGCAGACTTTCCATAGTAGCAATTTTAGCATCATTCTGATTTTCCAAACCCTGGATCATTCCACGTTGGAACAATGCATAATCTTCACCAGTCGACCTGTTGCCTATAATCTTGTTGTAATTAACAAGTGCGTTGCCATAGCTTTTATTAACGAAATAAGAGTCGGCCAACCTAATGGTGGCATCATTTACTGTTTTCTGATCTTTATCATTACCCCTTAAAAAGCGTTCAAAATAAGTAGCAGCTTTACCATAGCGTTCATCTTCAAAAGCGGAATAAGCAAGGGCATAATTAGCAAAGTTATATACACCAGTTTTACTGGCCCCCGGCATATCAAGAAAAGTTTCAAAATGCTTTACAGCTTCACCAAATTTTCTAAGCTCATAACTTGCCTCTGCCTTCCAATAGGTATTTAAAGCAAGTATTTCTTCATCCTGAGGGAATTTCTCAGATCTCAGGAACATAGATAATGCATTTGGGAATGCTCTTTCATTGTAGAATTCCAAACCTCTGAAATAGGTTACTTTTTGATAAGCTTCTTTAGCTTCTTCAGATTTGTTTTGTATGGGTTCTAAAATGTCAATTGCAGCCTGGTAGTTTTTACTTGTTAAGAGGATTTCACCAAGTAGCGTTTTAGCTTCATTCACTTTACGTGATGATGGAAACTGTTTTAAGAAATTCTGTGTAGCTTCTAAAGCTTGCTGATTAAATTCAAGTTCGTAACTTAAACGAGCATAGTTAATCCAGGCTTCTTCTTGTACTGTTTTGTCGAAATCTAATCTCGATGCTCTGAAAAATGCACTTCTCGCTTTCTCTTTATTTTTTAATTGAAGAAAAGAACGACCCAGGGTATACATACCACTTTGCAGGTAAACATCATCGGTATCCAGTTTTTCAAGTACACTAACCGATTCGGTGTATTTTTTTAATTCAAACAGTGAGTATCCGTATTGGTAGATAAACAAGTTGTTTTTATTGTTTGATTTATCCTTAGCATAAAAGTCTCTGAAATACTTTTCAGCATTTACATAATCAGATTTTGCAAAATATGAAGCTGCAATAAGACTAAGCATTTCTGCTTCATATTGCTGTTTCGATGTTTTTAAGATTGGAATGGCATAGTTAAGCACATCATCATAACGTTCATCAAGATAATACATTGAAGTTATATAATATGGATAACTAGCTTCGTAAGTTGGAGAACCTTTTAGTTTTTCGAAGTTGCTCAGTGCTGTTTTGTACTCTTTATTCAGGTAATTGATATAGGCAAAATAGTAAATTGCACTTTCCTGAAATGGAGACTTTTCTTTTTTTACGGTTTCAAATAAAGGTTCAGCTTTTTCAATATCACCAAGTTCAAAATAAGCATAGCCTTGTTTAAATTGATATTCTAAACGTTGTTTTCCAGAAAGAGTAGAAGGGTCGGTTTTTTCGAACCATTCCAATGCTTTCTTATAATTTTTTTGATCAAAATATGATTTACCTACATGGAAGTATGCAAGTTTTGTATTTGGATTTAAAGGGTAATCTTTGATAAAGTTTTGGAACAGGCTTTCAGCATCTCTATTACCCAATTCCAAGGCACATACAGCGGCATAAAACTTAGCATTTTCTTTAAGCATTGATAATTCTGCATTGCTTTCAGATTGTGTGCCCGGTTTTTGTCTCAATTGTTCAACCAGTCTGAATTGCTGTGCTGCTGCAACATATTTCTCATTATCCAGTAGTTCCAGACCGGTTTGATAATTCTTGTTCAGGTTGACTAGTACACTTGTTTGGGCATGTACAGCAGTAAAGCTGCCTGCTAACAGTAGCGGAATAAAAAGGTGTTTTTTTGACATCTGATTTCAAATATGGTTGGTACTAATATAAATATAGTATTGGGTCTTATTAACATAAGAAATTAACATGTGTTGATAACACAGGTTTAACGGATATAAAAGAAAGTTCGTATTGATCCTTAAAAAATATTTATTGACATATTAAGGGTCAAGCGACTTGCTGTTCTCAATCGTTTTGTGAAGCCAGTAGATATAATACAGCCATACGAACAGCAACACCATTTTCTACCTGATCAAGAATGATAGATTGTTTGCTGTCGGCCACATCACTTGTAATCTCTACACCGCGGTTTATTGGGCCAGGGTGCATGACAATAATCTCTTTGTCCAGGTTGTCTAAAATTTGTTTATTCAACCCGTACATCATGGCATATTCCCTTAAAGAAGGAAAATATTTAATGTCCTGACGTTCCATTTGTATGCGTAGCATATTGGCTACATCACACCAGTTCAATGCTTTGATCAGATTGTGTTCCACTTTTACTCCTAGGCTTTCGATGTGTTTAGGAATCAAGGTCGTAGGGCCACATACCATCACTTCAGCGCCAAGCTTTTGCAAACAAAGGATATTGGAAATGGCAACTCTTGAATGTAAGATGTCACCCACAATTACAATTTTTTTACCTGCTACATCACCTAATTTTTCGCGGATGGAGAAAGCGTCTAGCAATGCTTGAGTGGGGTGCTCATGGGCTCCGTCTCCCGCATTTACAATCTGGGCTTTGATGTGCTTACTCAAAAACTGTCCGGCACCGGCATACGGGTGGCGCATAACCACCATATCCACTTTCATGGCCAGGATATTATTTACGGTATCTATTAATGTTTCGCCTTTACTTACAGATGAAGATGAAGCTGCGAAATTGATCACATCAGCAGAAAGTCGTTTCTCAGCCAGTTCAAAAGATAGTTTAGTACGGGTTGAGTTTTCGAAAAATATATTGGCAATGGTGATGTCTCTTAACGATGGAACCTTCTTTATAGGTCTGTTAATTACATCTTTAAAATTATCTGCAGTTTCGAAGATAAGTTCGATATCATTCCGGGTAATATCTTTGATGCCTAAAAGATGTCGGGTTGATAATGTTTCTACTGCCATATTATTTATTGCTTTCTGATATTAAGATAACTTTGTCTTCTCTTTCTGTTTCTTTCCAGCTTACCCTCACTTGCTGAGAATCAAGTGTGTCGACCTGTTGACCAATATAATCTGGTTCAATAGGCACATGCCTTGAAAAACGCCTGTCAATAAGTACCATTAACTCTACTTTTGCAGGTCTGCCATAAGCTTGTAATGCATCTAGTGCCGCACGGATTGTCCTCCCGGTCCATAATACATCATCAATTAAGATTACGTTTTTACCTTCAATGATAAAATCTATGGTGTTGCTATTTGCTGATACGATACCATCTTTTCGTCTGAAATCATCTCTGAAAAAGGTTATGTCTAAATTCCCTTTTTGTATAGTGCTGTTGTTCAGGACTTGAGAAAGCTCATGTTTTACACGATCGGCAAAATAGCTACCTCGTGGTTGTATACCAATTAAAACAGTATTAGAAAAATCGTTGTGATTCTCAATTAATTGTTGACAAAGTCGTTTAATTGTGATCTGGAATTTTTGACCGTCTAGCAGTGTTCGTTTTTGCATGGACTAAAAGATTATGCAAATATAGCCAAAATTTGTAACCCTAAATACATAAAAACGCTTTTAAATTTAAAAGCTATAAAATGTATTTGTACTTGCTTGTGCTTAAATGCTTTATATTTAAATGATATTATAATATTAATTAAGGGTATAAATTGTTTAGATAACGTTTGCTATAATTGATCCCCATCATGTCATAACGTTTAAATTGTGTTTTTAACCTTTTCTGAAAATCTATATAGTTCCGTTTTTCTTTAGGGCTCCATAGTACTTCACTAAGTGCATCCAAACGAGGGAACAACATATACTCTACTTTGGCAGGATTAGCGATGTACTCAGTCCATAAATTGGCTTGTCCTCCCCAAATATACTTGGCTTCATCTTTAGTTAGTATTGACGGGGTAGGGTCATAGTCATATACAGCTTTAAGCGGTAAATACCTTGCAGCAGTTAATGAATCATCTTTTAAAAATTGGCTATGATTAAAATACATTGTAGCTTCAGGGGTCATGATTACTTTGTGGTTTTGTTTTGCTGCAGCAATCCCACCTTTTTCTCCACGCCAACTCATCACTACTGCATTAGGAGCAAGGCCACCATCTAAAATTTCGTCCCAGCCTATAATTGTTTTGCCTTTACTGTTTACAAATTTTTCTACGCGATGGATAAAATAGCTTTGTAGCGCATTCTCGTCTTTAAGGTTATTGTCCCTCATAATTTTCTGAGAAACAGCCGATTTTTTCCACCACATTTTAGAAGCTTCATCTCCACCTATATGAATATAAGGAGAGGGAAATAATTCCATAACTTCAGAAAGCACCTCCTCTAAAAATTTAAAGGTCTTCTCTGTTGGCTGTAGGACATTATTTTGTCGGTTAAAAATTCCCCAGGTTTGTGCGACTTCATATTTTTTCTCAGGTTCTGTTCCTAGTGCAGGGTATGTAGCAAGAATAGCCATGCTATGTGCTGGTACATCAATTTCAGGGATAACATCGATGTAACGATCGGCTGCATACTGGATAACCTCTTTAACTTCTTGTTGCGTGTAATATCCTCCGTATCTTAATTTGTCATTTCCAGTTCCTGGGAATAAACCTATAATTGTGCCATTGCGCCATGCTCCAATTTCGGTTAGTTTAGGATGTTTTTTAATTTCAATTCTCCAACCCTGGTCATCCGTTAAATGCCAATGAAAAGTGTTTAATTTATGTAGTGCCAGATAATCTATATATTTTTTGACAAATGCTATATCAAAAAAATGTCTGCTTACATCAAGGTGCATGCCACGATAAGTAAAACGGGGATGATCCGCAATAGATAGGGCAGGAACCTTTAAGGTGTTGTTTTTGTGGTAAGGGAGTAACTGAATTAAGGTTTGAATGCCATAAAAAACACCAGGTCCAGACGTTCCGACAATTGAGATATACTTTTCTGATGTGGCTAACATGTAAGCATCATCAAATTCATTACTTGTAGTATTGAGTACTAAATTAATGCTGTTTTCTGAAACTTCTTTATTTGTTATAGACAATTTTACGGAAAAGTGCTTGCTTAAATAATCATTTAAATTGTTGGCAGATTTTAATAAAGCATTGTCTTTAACCACAATTTTTGTGTTATTGTTTATAATAAAAGGTTTGGAACCTTTTTTAATATCTAAATGGACTGGTTGAGGAATAAGATGTATATCCTGTGCTACAATATTAACCGTGCTGATCAATAATAGAAATAGAAAGATTGTTCTCTTCATAATAGATTAAGATAGGTTCTTTTCAAAAGTAGTAAATATGAAGGGATGAAAGAGTAGAAAATACTGCAAAAAAAAAGCATCCCTGCGAGGGGATGCTTTTAATATATAAGTATTAAAGATTACTCGCCTTTTTTAGCTTTGTTTTCTTCACCTTCCATTTGTTGTTTTAATTGTGCAAGCACACCTAAATCACCTAATGTAGATTTTTCAACTGAATCTTTAACTTTTTTCACTGCAGTGCTAGAAGCTTTAGCTTCTTTTTTCTTAGCATTACGCTCTTCTGCAACAGCTTCAGCTTTAGCCTCTTCCCAGATACGGGCGTGAGAAACAACGATACGTTTAGCATCTTTGTTAAACTCAATGATTTTGAAGTCATTAGTTTCTTCAGCTTTGATAGCACCACCATCTTCTTTAGCCATGTGTTTAGTAGGTACGAAACCTTCTACACCGTAAGGTAAAGCAATAACAGCACCTTTATCAGTTACTTTAACAACAGTTCCCTGGTGGATTGAATCTAAAGTGAAGATAGTTTCAAAAGTATCCCAAGGGTTTTCTTCTAATTGTTTGTGACCTAAGCTTAATTTGCGGCTTTCAACGTCTAATTCTAAAACAACTACGTCTAATGTATCACCAACTTTAGTGAATTCGTTAGGGTGGTTAACTTTTTTAGACCATGAAAGATCAGAGATATGGATTAATCCGTCGATACCTTCTTCGATTTCAACAAATACACCGAAGTTAGTCATGTTTTTAACTACAGCAGTATGTTTGCTTCCGATAGGATATCTTTCAGCAACATTTTGCCAAGGATCTTGAGTTAATTGTTTGATACCTAAGCTCATTTTACGATCATCTCTGTCTAAAGTTAAAACTTCAGCTTCGATTTCATCGCCAACTTTCAAGAATTCTTGTGGGCTGCGTAAGTTTTGTGACCACGACATTTCTGAAACGTGGATTAAACCTTCAACACCAGGAATGATTTCTAAGAAAGCTCCGTAATCAGCTACAGTAACAATTTTACCTTTAACTTTAGAACCAACAGCCAAGTTAGCATCTAAAGATTCCCAAGGGTGAGGAGTCAATTGTTTTAAACCTAAAGCAATACGTTTTTTCTCGTCATCAAAGTCAAGAACTACAACGTTGATTTTCTCATCTAAGCTCAATACTTCTTTCGGATGCTCTATGCGGCCCCAAGAAATATCAGTAATGTGAAGTAATCCGTCTACACCACCTAAATCGATGAATACACCGAAGTCTGTGATGTTTTTAACAGTACCTTCCAATACCTGACCTTTTTCAAGTTTAGATACGATTTCAACTTTTTGGCTTTCTAAGTCATCCTCAATAAGGATTTTATGAGATACAACTACGTTTTTAAATTCGTGGTTAATCTTAACAACTTTGAATTCCATTGTTTTACCCACGTAGATATCGTAATCGCGGATAGGTTTGATGTCAATTTGAGAACCAGGTAAGAAAGCTTCAACACCCATGATGTCAACGATAAGACCACCTTTAGTACGGCTTTTAACAAATCCGTTGATGATTCTGTCATTGTCAAGAGCCTCATTAATAGACTCCCATGATCTTTGGGTTTTAGCTCTTTTACGAGATAAAATTAACTGGCCGTTAGCATCTTCAGGGGCTTCCACGAAAACGTCAACTTTGTCGCCAACTTTCAAGTCAGGTGTATCACGGAACTCTGAAGTAGATACTAAACCGTCAGACTTAAATCCTACGTTTAATACTACGTCTTTGTTGTTAATTGACACAACAGTACCACTGATGATTTCACCTTGGTTGATTTGATTGAAAGTATCGGTATACATTTCTTCAAACTTCTTACGGTCTGCATCACTGTAATTTCCGAATGCTTTGTCGTCTGCATCCCAGTCAAAATCTTGATCTGGAGTTGCTAATGATGATTTGATCTGTTCGATCGACACTGAATCAGCTTCTGACTCAATGGTTTCTTTCTCAGCCAGACGAGCGTCTGCGCCTTGTAATTCGGCTGTTTTAGCCTCTAGTTCTTTTTCTGCTACTTGTTTTTTAGCCATTAAAATTAAATCTCCTTTTCCCGTGAGGGACGGCAAAGATAGAAATTATTCTTTTTACAGCAAAGAAATTTTAGATAAATCTTGTTGATTTAGAACAGATTGTAATGAAAAGCAATGAATTCAGCTTATGCCGTAATAAAAAATAAACAAATTTCAGGATCAAAGATTAGCAAAGACATTTTAAGTCTGGTAGGAAGATAGCCAAAATATTTTTTAAATGCGCTGGTGAAATGTGTAGCATGTTTATAGCCTATTTTGCTTGAAACTTCCGAGATTTTTGAATCACCCTCTAATAGCATCATTTTCGCCTGCTCCATTTTGTACTGATTGAAATAACCATAAACAGTAGTACCAAAAGCTGCCTTAAAATTTCTTTTCAAATTGAACTCATTGGTGCCTACCATATGGGCAAGTGTACGCAGGGAAAACTGGCTGTCTATATTGGCAATTAGTATTTCTTTTACTTCATGCATTTTATCCAGATCTTCTTTTGTAAGCCTGTTCACTGGTTCATCGTTTTGTGCTTGTTCAAACTGACTCAGCTGTAAGGCCAATAATTCTATTACTTTCGATTCTAAAAAGAGCCTCTTACAGAAACCGGTGTGGACTGAATTTTCAATACTATTTAATATAACACTGATTTCAGGACTGAGGTGAAGTACGCGGTCACAAAAAAGAACAGGTTCATTAAGAGAAGGACTTTGAACAATTTTAAATGCCGGATGTGTAGACGGTAGATATCTTGATAGGAAAAATGTACTGATGTTAATATATGCTATTTCGTAAGGAGCATTAGGGTCAACAGGTTTTAAGGTTACCCCATTTGGTATGGCAATTAAACTATGTTGCTGACTACTAACTGTTATAATGCTCTTTTGTTCTTTGCCAAGCAGACAATGAACATCGCCTTTTATAGCAAAGACCATCAGGAAATTAAATAAACTTGTTGGTTCAATAGCTAGCTGAACAGTATTTTCAGCGTCCATATGCTTAATAAAGTTCACACTTATCTGCGACTCAGGGAGGAAACCCTGCGAGATAAACTCTCCCTTAACCGTTAATTGTTCTCCCTTTTCCGTCATTAGTCAATGATATCTTTGCGGCGAAGTTATGATTATTAAGACTACTTCTAAATTAATTTGTAAAAAGAATACGAGAATGATTAAAAAAGTTACAACTCTTATACTAGCCATCTTTACTTCTGCTGTTACATTCGCTCAGATAAAAACCATATCTGGTAAAGTAATTGATCAGGAATCAGGTCTTGCTTTGCCTGGTGCTACTATCATCAAACATAAAGGGAATGTCTCTACTGCCGCTGATGGCACATTTTTAATAAAAGCAAAAGCAGGTGAGCGTTTAACTGTTTCTTATACAGGCTTTGTAACCAAGGAAGTTGTAGTTGGTAACAACTTAAACTTATTGATTGGTTTAACTGAAGATCCTAAAAGTCTTTCTGAAGTCGTAGTAACTGGAGCTTTAGGTATTAAAAGATCAGCCAGGGAACTGGGATCAAGTGCTCAACTGGTTAGTAACGAGAGCTTAAATCAGGGTAAAACCGTAAATCCATTATTTGGATTGAGCAGTAAAGTTGCCGGACTTCGTATTAATATGTATGATAGTAAGGTGGATCCTGTTGCGCAGATTACACTTCGTGGAACACGTTCATTAAGTCGTTCAACTGGTATTGATGGTAGAAATACCAATGCTCCTATATATGTAGTTGACGGGATGCCGGTTCCAAATATCAACAGGCTTAATCCGAATGATATTGAGAGTATTACTGTTTTAAAGGGCGCAAATGCAGCAGCGCTTTATGGTTCAGAAGGTGTTAATGGAGCTTTAATGATTACTACAAAGAACGGTGCTCGTGGCAGTAACGTTGTGAATGTAAGTAACACCACCACTTTTTCTAATGCCTTTTTGTTGCCAAATGCACAAACTACATACGGGCAAGGTGTAAATGGTGCTTATGATCCGGTACAATATGCTTCATGGGGACCTAAATTTGATGGTTCAATGAAAGATATTGGTTTGCCTTTACCAGATGGGACACAACCTCAGCTTTTATATGCAGCTCCTAATAAGGATAATAGATTGGGCTTGTTTCAAACAGGTATCAATGTGCAAAATGATGTTTCCTTTTCTGGAGGTGATCAGAATAGTACTTATTTCTTATCTGCACAATATGTAACACAAACAGGTATCATCCCAAAAGATAAAAATGATAGGATAGGCCTGAGGTTTAACGGAAGCCGTAATTTTAATAAATTAAAAACTTCTTATAACATCAATTATGTTCATAACAAGAAGTCGATTACGCCTGATGGGCCTTGGATAGGTGCATATTCTATGCCTGCAAACCTTGATTTTAGCAGGTTAAAAAATTGGGAAGATGTAAACTCAATGGCTAGTCCGCATAACTATTTTACTCCTGAAACAGGAAACTTGCGTAATCCGTATTTCCAGATAGATAATATTCGCGACAATAGTACACAGCAGATCCTTAATGGTAAACTTGATTTGGATTATGAATTCACGCCATGGTTTAGCGCATTGTATCGCATAGGTATTTATTCTATTTCTGATGAAATACGTACATCAACAAACAAATTCGAGGCTGCTGGAACCAGAAATGTTCAGGGCTCGGTAAATGATGCTAATAACAATTATAGAAGGTTAAATAGTGACCTGATCTTAAATTTCAAAAAGGATTTCGGGGATTTTACTACTAAACTTTTATTAGGTCAAAATACACGTACTGATTATAGAAAAGAAAACAACATCAGTGCAAACAATTTATTGTATACAGATCTGTTAAATCCTGGAAGTCGCCAGGGTGAACTTGGAGGTGCGGTAGCAATTACCCAGCAACGTTCAATGGCTGTATACGGAGAGTTTGTTGCCGGCTATAAAAACTACCTGTTTTTAACGTTTACAGGAAGAAACGACTGGGTATCTACATTAAGTAAAGAGAATCGTTCATTCTTCTATCCGGGAGTAAGTACTTCATTTATTGCCAGTGATGCAATCCAGAGCATTAAAAATAGCAATACCATTTCATTTGCTAAAGTATATGCTTCATGGAATAGAACAGGGAACGTGACCCTACAGCCCTACTCATTGGAAAATGCTTATGCACAATCTAATGGATTCCCTTTTGGCAATTCTGTAGGTTATTTGCCAAGTCTTAGTGTAACAGCTCCTGGAATTCAACCAGAATTTGTTTCTTCTTATGAAGCAGGTATTCAGTTTGGTTTATTCAATAACCGTTTAAATTTTGATGGTGCTTATGTTTATTCAGACTCTGACGGACAAATCTTTAACTCTACTGCATCAAGAGCAACCGGATATAATGTGAAGGTTATTAATGCTGGCCGACTGGTAAACAATATTTTTGAGCTAAGCCTTAATGGAGACATCATCAGAAGCAATGAAGTAAAATGGAATATGGGTGTTAACTTTACCTATATCAAAAATACGGTTAAAGATCTTTCAGAAGGATTAACCAATATCAACAATTTCCGCCAATCGTATGCTGTAAAAGGAGAGCAATACCCTAGCTTATTGGTGAGTGATTATGCAAAAGATCCTCAGGGTAGAGTGATTATCGATGCAAATGGAGAGCCAATGAAAGCCCAGGGCACTACTAATCTTGGGGCACTTATCCCGCCATATCTAATGGGATTAAGCACAGGTGTTAGTTATAAAGGATTTAGCTTAAATGCACAGTTAGACTGGAGAATGGGTGGTTGGTTATATTCTGAGATTGTACCTCGTATGTATAGTGCAGGTACGCATCCGGCAACTGTTCAATATGACAGACAGCCATTTGTTTGGCCGAACTCTGTGATTGAAACCGCACCGGGTGTTTATGTGGAAAATACAAATCGTTTATCAAAAGGCGATCAGGCATTTTGGACAAAACAAGGAGAGATTCAAATTAATACAGCAGCAAAATCAGACTTTCTTAAGTTGAGAGAGTTGAGCTTAAACTATGCTGTCCCTGCTAAGTTTCTTGCTGGTCAAAAAGTGATTAGACAGGCAAGTCTTGGTTTAGTTGCTAATAATGTATTTATCATTCGCCATAAAGATAATGATATGGGCGATCCTGAATATCTATACAATAATACGGATGGGTATATCAGTTTCCGCCAGGTACCTCCAATGAGAACGTTTGGATTTAATGTAAACCTTACTTTCTAAACATATTACATATACCTTATTTATAATACGATGAATAGAATTGCTAAAATATTTACACTTGGGTTAATCACTGTGACCGGATTTAGCTCATGTGAAAAATTTCTGGATGTGAACACTAATCCAAATGCTCCGGGTAAAGAAACCATATCATTAAGTGCTAAATTTCCTGCTGCATTGGTCGCAACCGTAAATCAGGAACAGGGACAGATTAACCAGATTGGTGCTTTTTGGGGTGGTTATTGGGGTACTACAAACCAGGCTGTTAATTCTTTTGTGGATCTAAAGTCTTATAATGGACTAGCCATAATGCACCAAAGAGATGGTATTCCTGTATGGGAAACTGCTTATAACAATCTTTATTATTTAGAGTTGATTAAAAAGGAGGCACTGGATGAAAAAGCTTTGTTTCATGCTGGAGCGGCTAAAATCATGCAAGGATGGTTATTCTTACGTCTCGTTGATATGTATAATAATATCCCTTTTGATGAAGCATTGAGAGGTTTTGATATTGCTACACCCAAATATGAGCCAGGTAAAACGGTTTATGAAAAAGCTATTAACCTGATAACATCAGGTATTCAGGATATTAAAAATCATAAAGATGGTCCTGGAATTTCTAAAATGGGCGCAGATGATGTTATGTTTAAGGGAGTTCCGGCCTTGTGGTATAAGTTTGCAAATACAGTAAAATTAAGAGCCTTAATCCGGCAGAGTGAAGCTGGCAATCAAGCATATATTGATGCTGAGATTGCTAAGATTGTGGCTGAAGGTAGTGGATATTTAAATGCTACAGAAAATGCATTTATCCAACCTGGATACCTTAATAGTTCAGGTAAATTGAACCCTTTCTGGGAAAATTATTATAAAACAGTAGCAGGTAAGGTTACAGTTAATTATGCTGCAATCAGACCAACTACTTATGTTATTAATCAATATTCAGCATTAAATGACCCACGTCTAGCCAATCTTTATGTAGCCGTGGGTGGTACCTATAAAGGTGTGCTGTTTGGCAATCCGAGTTCAAGTGATCCACAATACAGCCAGGCCAATACTTCTGCTTTTAAAGGCCCTGCAGAAAATAATAATAATCCAGCAGCCTTATTTAAAAGCTTTTCTCAGCCTTCAGTGCTTATGAGTTCATTTGAAAGTTTGTTTTTACAAGCTGAGGCAGCACAAAGAGGATGGATTACAGGTACTGCACAGCAATATTATGAAGAAGCAATAAAACAATCATTTAAGTATATGGAAGTTCCAGCTGGTGATTTTACTGCTTATAATCAGCAAGCAGGAGTATCTTTTACAGCTGCTGCTGCAAATGCAAAGATTGAAAGAATTATTCAGCAAAAGTGGTTGGCATTAAATAGCATTAGCAGTATTGAAGCATGGAATGATTACCGCCGACTAGGTTTGCCTAACATTCCTAACTCTTTAGATGCCCCATCGCCAACAGCTCGACCACTTCGTTTAATGTATCCGGAAACGGAAAGAATGACAAATAATGAAGAAGCTTCTAAACAAGGAAATGATGACATTACTTCCGCCAAGATCTGGTGGATGAAATAATATTATTTTTAATATTATATTTAGACTGTATCTAAATAATTGTATTTTAGCGACCTTGAAAATAAATAATGCCAACAAAGACAATTTGTTGGCATTATAAGTAAACAAACTTTATCACTTTAAAAATGACAGCGCAAAAAACAAAATCAACCTGGCAAAAAATCCGTAAGTTTTTTAATGATATCCACTTATGGATTGGCTTAGGTAGTGGTATTATTGTCATACTGATTTGTTTAAGTGGAACTTTGTATGTATTCAATACTGAGTTACGTGAGATGGCATCGCCTGAATTGTATCATGTTAAATACGAAAAGGGAGCTAAACCTATCGCTGTTGAAGAGCTTATTACCAAAGTAAAAGAAAGCACAGGAGGAAAGGTGGCTTCAGTAAAGATCCCCTCAGATCCGGGGCGTTCATATCAGTTTATGGTTCGTTTAAAAGATAAGGAAGAGGGGAGTAAAGATAAGGCCGGAAGTAAGGATAAAAGTGAGGTGGCAAAAGATAAAGGACGTGATAAATCGGGTAAAGGCGATAAAAAAGATGGGAAAGGAAAAGAAGGTCCGGCTGGTGGAAAACGCCCTTCAGCATTTGCTGTAAATCAATATACGGGTGAAGTACTAGGTAATATATCGGCATCGAAAACAGCTACTGCATCTTTTATGCAAACTATGTTTAGCCTGCACCGTTGGTTGTTGTTAGATAAGATTGAAAAACCATTAATCGGTGAATTAGAAAATCGAAAATTGGGTAGTTATATATCGGGTACAGCGACTATATTGTTTACCCTTGGTGTAATTACTGGGATGGTAATCTGGTTTCCTCAAAAGATTAGAGCCTGGAAACAAGGATTTAAAATTAAATGGAGTGGAAGCTGGAAAAGGAAAAATCATGACCTGCATAACAGTTTGGGCATGTATTCATGTATATTCTTGTTCCTAATGGGAATAACCGGTCCGCAATGGTCTTTTCCCTGGTATCGTGAAGCATTAAGAAAAACCTTGGGAACTCATGTGCCTGAAGGCGCGGAACTTCCAAAAGATCCTATTTCAAAACTTAGTTCAGCAGGTGTAAAGCCTTTAAATATCACTGATTTTATTGCAGCAGCAGACAAAGCATTGCCTTATACAGGCGATTACAGTATCAGTATGCCTAAAGATTCAACTGCTGCAGTCGCAATTATGAAGAATAAAACAGGCTTCTTTGCTCCATCGGCGGGCGACAAGATCTTACTTGATCAATATGATGCTTCTGTTTTAAAAATAGAAGTATTTAAAGATAAGCCTTTTAATGAGCGTGTATCTGGTTCCATAAAAGCATTGCACTTAGGTGATGTTTATGGAATGTTTACCAAAATCATTTACTTCTTCGCCTGTTTAATAGCCACGAGCTTACCTATAACCGGAACTATTATATGGTTAAATAAGCTTAAAAAGAAAAATAAGAGCAAAAAGAAAAGCATGGTTAAGCAACCCGCGCTTTAAACTTATCGCGGTAATCTTTTGGAGTCATACCAGAGCTTTTCTTAAAAAGTTGTCTGAAAGCTTTAAGGTCATTATAACCTGAGTTTAGCATGATTTCGAGAATGCTCTGATTGGTCTGTTCTAATAATTTTTTTGCGACTTCTATTCTGGTTTTCTGTAAATACTCTATCATGGTATTTCCAGTTGCCATTTTAAATCTACGTTCAATGTTTCTTCTGCTGGCAGGTATTTGTTGCAAAATATCATCAACTGTAGCAACTTTATTATAGAGGTTCTCAATAGACAACTGTGTTTTAGCAACCAGGTCATCTCCATGATCTCTTGAAGGAATAAAGGTGCCAAAATAGCTTTGCTGACCACGGTTCATGTCAATGGCAAATACTTTTGCCATTCTTACTGCAATTTCTCTATTTCCATAGTTATGAATTAGTCTTAGCAACAAATGAAAGGTGCTGGTTGCTCCTCCACTGGTATAAATACCGTGATCGTAAGTAACTACTTCATTGGGTCTTAAAAACACATCGGGATAACTCTCTGCAAAGGAAGTGCTGGCATGGATATGGGTAGTTGCACTCTTCCCATTTAATAAACCACTTGCACCAAGTAAAAAAGCACCAGTACAAAAGGAAGCAATCTCAACCCCATTATCATGTTGATTGCACAGCCAGGGTATAAAATCACGATTCTCTTGAATTGCAGCTTTTAAATCAAAGGTACTAAAGGCGGGAATAAGAATTAAATCATGTTTACCAGCTGATTTTAAAGGTTGTGGTTTGTGACTATTAAATGCTGGGATTTCATTTTTGCTGTTTTCAGCATATAGTACATTTAGCTTGAAAAGAGGTTCTTCGTCTTTAGTCTTGTAATAGCTGTTTACAGTATCAAATACATCTAATATCGCTGCTACGCTAAGCAGTCGGTATTGATTGGTCAGTAATAATGCTACCTGTGTCATTACTTTATGGTTAGGAGAATGCAAAATAGAAAAAATAAACAATTTGCTTATGCATGAACGTTATTCAATTTAAATAATTATACTTTTTCTATAAAATGCGCTATAAGTAGGAAGACCAATAAAAAAGACCATTTGCTTTATAGCAGAATGGTCTAATCTAATTTTTTGAAGGAAATACCAGGTTTTAATTTTATTTCCAACCACCCCCAAGGGCTTTGTATAAATTCACAACAGATTGCAGTTTTTGCAAACGGTCGTTAATACTGTTTAGCTGAGCGGCAAGCAAACTTTGTTCAGAAGTAAGTACATCTGTGTAATTAGTTGCAGAGCTATACCGTAGCAATTCTTTGGTAAAATCGACAGCTTTGGTTAAAGATGCAACCTGCATTGCTCTTGTTTTTTCTTTTTCTTCAGCGGTCTGGTAAGCATAAAGAGCGTTAGAAACTTCTTGACCACTTGTTAAAAGAGTCTGTTGGAAATTATAGAACGCAATTTGTTGTTGTGCTTCAGCAGTTTTTAAACGTGCTTTGTTCTGTCCCTTATTAAAAATAGGTTGGGTAATTCCACCGATTAGACTGTAAAAAATAGAGTTGTCAAAAAAGTTTTTAAGGGTTAAGCTAGATAAACCTGCATTAGCTGTTAAAGTTAAAGCTGGATAAAAAGAAGCCCTTGCCACATTTTTATTCTCAAAAGCAGCCCTGAAAGCAAATTCAGCAGCCTGTACATCAGGTCTGTTCTGTAATAATTGTGCAGACACACCAGTTTGCAAATTGCTATATGCTGTTTGTTGATCAAGTGTTGACCGATCAATTTTTCCAGGACCTTTTCCTAACAGGATGCTTAGCGCATTTTCTGTTTCTCTGATGCTTCTCTTTAAATCAGGTAGGGTAACCTGTGCAGCATATAAATTGGCTTCACTTTGCACAACTGCAGCACCATTAACAACTGCACCTTCTTTTAAAGACTTCATGGTTTCAACATCAGCTTGCCTTATTTTGATGGTTTGTTCTGTTATAGACAATTGTTTATCCAGAGCAAGCAAGTTATAGTAAGCATTGGCAATATTCGCGATGAGTTGAGTCTGGACAGCCCTTTTTGCAGCATCAGTTTGAAGCAATGAAGCATAAGCAGACCTTTTTGCACTACTCAATCTACCCCAGATATCCGCTTCCCAACTGGTGCTCAATTGCGCTTTATACAATTGTGTTTCTGTATTGATGTTAATACCTGGAGGAAAATTTAATGCTGCTACTGATTGCTTATTATCTGTAACAGATAGATCGCCGATTAAGCTAGGTAATAAAGCCGCTCTGCTTTGCAAAAGAGTAGCTTCGGCAACCTTAATCCTTTCAATAGCCTGTTTCAGGTCAAGGTTTCCATTGATGCCCTGTTCTATTAATAACTGCAAACTCTGATCTGCAAATAATGTTTTCCACTGTAAGTTTGCAATGCTAGTTGTATCTGTTGTGGTATTTTCGCGGTACAAGTCATTACTGTTTACAGCAGGGCGTTCATATTTTTTAGTTACGCAAGCCGATAAAGCAAGTATCGAGAAACCGATGAGAAAATAAGATTTATAATATCTGGTGTTCATGTTTTTTAAATTAGTGTTCACGGGTATCAACTTCAGGGAACTCAATAGCTTGTTGCTCAGCGGTGTAGCCCTCTAAGAATGGAGGTTTATTACTCACCCTTTCTTGAAGACTCTGGAACACGATGAACAGGGCAGGTATCACAAAAATACCAAAAATAGTTCCTATTAACATCCCTCCAACAGCACCAGTACCGATCGACTTATTACCTGAAGCACCAACACCTGTTGATAGCATTAAAGGTAATAGACCTAATATAAAGGCAAATGAAGTCATTAGGATTGGACGTAAACGAGCGGTTGCACCACTAATAGCTGCACTTACAATACTCATTCCTTTTCTTCGTCTGTCTACCGCAAATTCTACAATCAAAATCGCATTTTTTGCTAATAAACCAATCAACATGATCAGTGTAATTTGGGTGTATATGTTATTGTCAACGCCAAATATTTTATCGAATATAAATACACCTGCCAAACCTACTGGTAAAGAAATCAATACCGCTAAAGGAAGGATATAACTTTCATATTGAGCACAAAGTAAAAAGTATACAAAGATTAAGCAGAGCAAGAAGATAAATATGGTTTGACTTCCGCCTGCCATTTCTTCTCGAGAAAGGCCCGAGAATTCGTAACCATAACCTGCTGGCAAATGAATTGCAGCTTCTTCTTGAACAGCTTTTAGCGCATCACCTGAGCTGAATCCCGCTTTAGGACTACCTGTAACAGATATGGAAGTAAACAAGTTGAAACGGGATATAGCCTGTGGTCCGTATACTTTTTTTAGTGTAATAAAATTACTGATTGGAGCCATTTCTCCTTTTGCATTTCTGACATAAATGTTATTCAGCGTAGCCTGGTTAGCGCGGTATGCTGCATCTGCCTGGTACATTACCCGGTATTGCTTACCATATTTGTTAAAGTTGGAAGCATAAACACCACCATAATAACCTTGCAGCACATTCAATACATCACTTACACTTAAACCTGCCTGTTTTACAGTAGCCACATTCACATCAATCTGATATTGAGGGAAATTAGGGTTAAATGAGGTAGATGCATACTGGATTTCCGGTCTTTTACTTAATGCTGCTAAAAACTCGTTTCCTATTGTGTTAAATTTATTAATGTCGCCACCGGTTTTATCCTGTAACTGAAATTCGAAACCACCACTAGTACCAAAACCCTGGATGGTAGGAGGGGCGAAAAAGATTACTCTTGCTCCTTTAATATTAGCAGTTTTAGCAAATAATTCACCAATTACGGCTTTGACATCACGTTTACGCTCATTCCATGGAAGTAATTTCCCAATTACCATTCCATAGGAACTGCCCGACCCACTGATCATACTACGTCCGACAACGGTTAAGGAGTTTTTAATTTCAGGAATTGTATGTGCTATACTGTCAATTTGTTTAATGACTATTGCTGTTTGCTCCAAAGAAGTTGCGGGTGGCAGCGAGATATCAGACATAATAGTTCCCAAATCCTCATTTGGTACAAATCCTTTTGGCGTAGTGTTCATTGTCCAGATTAATATCCCGGTAAAAAGTGCAACACCTAAACCAGCTATCCACTTTCTTCTGGCCAAAAAGGTAACAGAATGTTTGTACTTCATCGTCATTGTATCAAATGACGTATTAAAAGCAGCATAAAAACGTTGCATAAAATTTTTAGGCTTACCATGATCATCAGCATGTGGCTTTAATAACAAAGCACAGAGTGCAGGACTTAAAGTCAAGGCATTTATTGCTGACAGGATAATTGCAATTGCTAGTGTTAATCCGAACTGCTTATAAAATACTCCTGATGAGCCTTGAATAAAACTTACCGGAACAAACACCGCAGCCATAACCAATGTAATGGAAATGATTGCACCTGTGATGTCTTCCATCGCATCGAATGTTGCTTTCTTTGCGGATTTATAACCCTGATCGAGCTTGGCATGGACGGCCTCAACCACCACAATGGCATCATCCACTACAATACCTATGGCCAGTACAAGAGCAAATAGGGTAAGTAAGTTAATAGTGAACCCAAATAGATTCAGGAAAAAGAAAGTACCAACAATAGCCACAGGTACACTAATCGCTGGAATTAATGTAGATCTGAAATCCTGAAGGAAAATAAATACTACAAGGAAAACCAGGATAAACGCTTCAATAAGAGTATGGATTACTTTTTCAATTGAGGCATCCAGGAAGTCGTTAACATTAACCAGCGAGGTATAACTGATGCCTTTTGGAAAGGTCTGAGAAGCTTCTTCGAGCGCTTTTAATGAACCTTCAATTACGTCTTTTGCATTTGAGCCTGCAGTCTGATTAATTGCAATACCTACTGCGGGTTTACCATTAAACCTTGTCGTACTGGCATAACTTTGTGCACCTAATTCAATTCTTGCAATATCTTTTAAGCGTAATACCTGTCCATTTTCTGCAACTTTGATAATGATGTTACTAAACTCAATCTCATCCTTCAATCGGCCTGAATACTTTAAAGTATATTGGAACGATTGTTCACCTTGTTCACCAAATTGACCAGGTGCAGCTTCGATATTCTGTTCTGCAAGTGCAATACTTACATCATTAGGAATTAAACCATAAGTCGCCATCACATCTGGTTTAAGCCAGATACGCATACTATAGTCCATCAAACCAAAGGCCGTAGCATCCCCAACTCCATTTATACGCTTTATCTGAGGAACCAGGTTAATATTCACATAATTCTGCAAAAATTTCTGGTCATACGAGTCACTTTCACTATAAATACCAAAAATCAACACATTACTTGCCTGACGTTTTGCCGTGATTACACCTGATCTGGTAACCTCTGCAGGTAATAAACTACTGGCCCTTGCTACCCTGTTCTGCACATTTACAGCGGCAAGATCTGGATCCGTTCCAAGTTTAAAGTTAATTGTAATTGTAGCAGTACCATCATTACTCGCTGAGGAAGTCATATAGGTCATGTCTTCCACACCATTAATTTGTTCTTCCAGAGGAATAACAACACTATTCATTACCACATCAGCATTTGCACCCTGGTATGAGGCTGAAACCTGTACCGTTGGTGGGGCAATTTCTGGATATTGAGATACAGGGAGAGTAATGAGGCCCAGTATACCAAGTATCACAATGATAATAGATATTACCGTAGATAATACTGGTCTTTCTATAAATTTCTTAAACATATATTCTATTTCAACAGGTTAAAAAACCAGGTTATTTATTGTTTAGATCAGCGTAAACTGAATCTGCATTTTTCTCGTCAGGTTTAATCTCAAGACCATCTTTCAAAGATTGGAAACCTTCCAGTACAATTTTGTCACCTTCTTTTAATCCCTTCGTAACCACATAGTAGTTACCTTTTGCGATTTCCATAATCTCAATTTCTGTATTTTTAACCAGGCCTTTATCCGCTAAAACATATACAAACTTTTTACCTTGTAAATCAATAGTTGATTTTTGAGGAATAAGAATTACATTTTCTAAGTGTTGTGGAATACGTACTGAAGCACTTGCTCCACTTCTTAAAAGATTCTGTGTGTTTGGAAAAGTAGCTCGTAAACTAGCTGAACCTGTTCCTGTATTGATCAGACCATTTATAGATCCAATTTTTCCTTTTTCCTGATAAGGAGTGCCGTCAGCCAAAACTAAAGAAACAGATGGAATATTCTTCATTTTTGCCTCAATAGTAGCACCTTTATAATTACGTGAGAAATCCAAAAGTTGTTTCTCATTCATTGAGAAATAAGCGTAAATTTTAGAAATGTTTGATACTGTTGTCAATGGACTAGTGCTATTACTGCTTACTAGACTCCCTGTTTTAAAAGGGATGCTGCCTATAACACCATCAACCGGACTGGTAATATGTGTATAACCTAAATTTACCTTAGCATTTACAAGTTCAGCTTTTGCTTGTGCCAATGCTGCTTTTCTGCTTTGAAGTGTTAGCATTGCTGCATCCAGATCATATTTACTGATAATATCTTTCTCTACCAGTGGTTTAGTTTTATTTACCTGCAATTGCGCAGCATTAACATCAGCTTCTGCACTACTAATAGCTGCATTTGCAGTTCTAACCTGTTGTTCGTACTGAGGTGCATTGATCTTAAAAAGAGCTTGTCCTTTTTTCACGCTTGCACCCTCATCTACATATATTTTTTCAATAAAGCCATCAACCTTTGGTCTGATGTCAATATTTTGAATTCCCTCTAATGTTGCAGGGTAATCAGTTTCCAAAGAAGTAGATTGAGCCTTCAAAACCACCACCGGGTATGATTGCACCTGAGCTGGAGGCGGACCACCTGCTTTTTTCTGATCCGAATTTCCGCATGAGGCGATAATTAACAATGCTGGAAGCAATAAGTAGAGAGATTTGGTTCTAGTTTTCATTTATGTAATTATATGTTTTTTGGAGAAGCGATTTGTATACTACTGAATTTAAGGGAATATGGTTTCAAAAATTAATTTTTTTCTTTCCTCCAGCAATTCGGAGTATTCGTCATCATTCATGCCAAACAATATCTTATTGAGAGGGGCCGTAACCAAGGGGTATGCCATTAAAGAAAAAAGGTTCAAAGTAAAATGTCTTGGATTCATCCTTTTTATAGTCCCTTTATCCATTTCAAATTCTATTTGCTTTAAAAAAGCGTTCACTTTTTTTGCTCTTGCTTTTTTTGAATCGATCACATCTTTTCTATTCATCTCAGTAATGATAAATAACTCTCGATACGGATATTGCATAGACTCTTTGAGGAAAACTGAAATGAGGTTTTCTATTTTTTGTTTGAAGGGCATATCAGATTCAATAACCTCATCAAGCATATTTACAAGTGATTCTTGTGCTTCGTTAAATACCTGATCAAATAAAGAATCCCTGGAACGGAAGTAATAATTAACAAGTGTACGATTTACACCAGCAGCATCTGCAATCTCTTGTGTAGTAGCATGTAACTTCCCTTCAGCAAAGAAAAGATGTTTAGCCGTATTCTTAATTAATTGTTCAGTACCAGTATCTCTTGTGGTCATTTACTTGAGTTTGACAAAATTGTTAAACAAAAGTATTAGTCTCATAGTTTAGTTAAAACACAGAAATGTAATGTTTAGATAAAACGATTATTGTAACCAAATAATTGCAAAAGCAATTTGATACTAGAAAAAAAATCTGATTAAGAAATTGGCTAAAAAAATATACTAAGGCAAATGTTGATGTACCATATTTAGAGCGAAATCAAGTTGTTCTTTTTCAGTTAACTCTGTGTTGTCCAGTATGATGGCGTCTTCTGCCCGGGTTAGTGGACTTTCCTTTCTTGTAGTGTCCGCATAATCACGGTGAGCTAAATTCTCAAAAACCTCTTCTAAAGTGGTAGTCTTATCTCCTTTACTTTGTAACTCTTTATACCTGCGTTCAGCTCTGATTTTAGGGTCTGCGGTCATGAAGAATTTGACTTGTGCATCTTCAAAAACAGTAGTTCCGATGTCGCGTCCATCCATTACTATATTTTTGGACTTGCCCATTCGTTGTTGCTGTTTGACCATTTCTTTACGAACCAACTTATTCGCAGAAACCTCACTTACATTTTCTGAAACCGGCATCTGCCTGATCTCTTCAGAAACTTCTTCGCCATTCAGCGTAATATGTGATTCATAATCACGTGAGTGAAAATTAAGCTCTATGTTATGAAGTGCCTCTGCTACTGCTTCGGGATCATTTATATTGATTTGGTTACGGATGAAATATAAAGTGACTGCCCTGTACATAGAGCCACTGTCGATGTATATAAATCCTAATTTTTTTGCTAAGGCTTTGGCAAGTGTGCTTTTTCCACATGACGAATAGCCATCAATTGCTACAACGAGGTTTTTTCTCATAGGTAAGCAAAGTTAGTATTTTGAGGGATTGTTTTAAATGAATTTTATATTAAGCTTTTTGCACCTTTAAATCATATTCTTTTATTAAAGCTTCAGATGGAATCTTTAACAGCTCACTAAACTTTCTGATCATGGTTAAAGAAAGAGCCTGCTTGTAATTGAGTACTTTACTAACGGTCCCCTTATCTCCATAAATCTCTGCAAGATCTGATGGTTTGTAACCAAATTCTTTCATTCTGATTTTAATAAGTTCAATAGGATCAACTTGGGGTAGTGTGCTATGCACTTTGTCATATTCTGAAATGAGATGTGCCAGCAATAGCTTTTCTTTATGATCTTCAGAACCTTTTTTTGCTTGCTTAATAGCTTGATATCTGTTTATTGCCTGTTGGTAATCATGCTCAGATTCAATTAAGTACCATTGTGTTTTTAAGTCCATTTATTTATCTTCTAATTAATATTCTACACTAGATTGTCTTAGCATCAATTTTATCATATTCTGAATGTGTTCCAAGAAATCTGATCTCTACAATTGCATCATCGTAATCAATCTCTATGACTAGTCTGTACTTATTCCCCGTAATTTTAAATCTGGCACGGTCACCTACAATTATTTTAGCTTTCGGGAAATCTTTTAAAACATCAGCACTTTTTGCCCAGGTTGCTTGTTCTGTTACCGTTCTCCAAACTCTTAAGCTTTTCCCAGCATCTGCATGTTTATGTGCAAACCGATCCAGGCTTCGTGAATAGATAATTATCATAATTCAATTCAAATATACTAATAGTTGGCAAATTACCAACTACGATTTAAAAATTAATTTGCTATTGTCAGCTTAATGGTTAACAATAGTGTAAGTCTATACAGATTTAGTATTATGTTGGTATTTTAATTTCATATTTTTGGGGTATGGTACCTGGAAAAGAAGATATATTAAAAGCTGTAACCTTTAAAACTTCAAGAAGTGGGGGAAAGGGTGGACAAAATGTCAATAAGGTTTCCAGTAAGGTTGAGCTTATTTTTAACTTGTCTTCAGCAAGTTTTTTAACAGATGATGAGAGAATACTAATAACTGAACGCCTGGCCGGGCGTTTAGATCAGGAGGGTAATATTCATGTAGTTTCACAAGAAGACCGAAGTCAGCTGCTAAATAAGGAAAAGACAATTGCTAAACTTATTGCCTTACTGAAATCAGCCATGCATGTGCAGAAGAAAAGGAAACCTACTAAAACTCCTAAATCAGTAATCAGAAAAAGGCTGGCCGATAAACAAGCTGTGGCTCATAAAAAAGAGTCTAGAAAACGTCCTCAACTAGATTAATCAATCTAAGAAGCTCCCGGTTTTTAATTAAACCGGTAAAACATGCTTATAGAACCATACTGATGTGCTTTAGCTGTGCTTTTCACTTCTTTGGTTTTAAAAATCATTCCAAAATCAAATGTAAAGCGTTGTGAACTATAGTTAAAGCCAATTTGTTGGGCAAAGACTAATGGCTTTGCTCCAAAAGTAATCGGGTCATTATCATTAAACATATTACCCTGTATTGTGGCATCATAAGCAACAAGGTTGATTTGAGGTTTAGCATAAAAGAAAACTTCTCTTTTGACAAGGGTTTTTGTTTTTGGGTTATTGCCAATTACAGCATTGGTATATGCGGAATTAAAAAGCTGGTTTAAGCCACCCGCTCTGAATAGGATCCCTGCTCCGGCACCACTGAATGTTGTGCCTGCATTGGCATATCCCTCAAAAGAGAAATCTATCGCCTTATTAGAGGCGCGGTGCAATAGCCTGGTATATTGGGCCGATAAATTTATAGCTAAAGCATTTTTTATCTGGTAATCCCAGCCTTCAAGTGTATAAAAACCTACCGTATTGTGTAATAACTCCTGGCCATCTTCAGCAAGTGAATTTGGACCAGTAGTACCTATTTCTACACTTGTTTTTAAAATGCTTTCATTGCTGTAAAACCAACTTAATGCTCCACCAGCATATAAATAGCCTGCAAACGGACGATCCTGTTTTGCCGGATCTGGAGCGTAACCTGAATAAGCATTATAAATTTCCTGCCCTGCAGTAATTTCATAAGTCTTTTTCTCCAAACCTTCTTTTAAATCTTGCTGATTTAGCGCCCTTCTAAAATGGATAAATAAACCATTGGTATAATACCTGTCAGAACCCTGTGCCAGATAGGAATCATTATCGCTTCGGAAACCAAATTCATTTTTATAGGTCTGGCTAAAAGCACTAATGCTGAAGATAGAGATTAATAAGGCAAGGAGTAAGTGTTTCATCCGTTTTTAGGTTTGCAGTAAAGTTATCAGAATTAGGATAAGTTTAAAAGAAAAAGGAGGCTATATCGTAATACAGCCTCCTTTTTAACATCGTTCTTATGATAATTGATTAAACAGCCTTCGCTGGATTTAATTTTATACTTAGATTCTGAGGATTTTTTACTTTTTCTTTTGTTAAAGCAAGTTCAATAACCTCTTTCATTTCAGAAACATAGTGGAAATTAAGGTCTTTGATATAGCTTTCCTTGATTTCCAGAATATCCTTACGATTTGATTTACATAAAATAATATCTTTTATGTTGGCGCGTTTGGCAGCCAGTATCTTTTCTTTTATTCCGCCTACAGGTAATACTTTACCTCTAAGTGTAATCTCACCCGTCATAGCCAGGTTAGATTTTACTTTACGTTGTGTAAATGCAGAAGTTAAAGCGGCAAGCATGGTTATACCCGCTGAAGGACCATCCTTTGGAGTAGCGCCGGCCGGAACATGCACATGTACATCCCATTGATCAAACAGTTCGTATGCGATATCAAAAATATCAGCGTGTGCACGTAAATAAGCAAGAGCTATAATTGCAGATTCTTTCATAACCTCACCCAGATTTCCAGTAAGGGTTAATTTACCTTTACCAGGACTTAGACTTGCTTCAATAAAAAGAATATCGCCACCAACTTGTGTCCAGGCTAAGCCTGTTACAACACCAGCAACTTCATTTCCCTCGTACAAGTCTTTGTCATAGATAGGTGCACCTAAGATACGTTCAACATCCTCTGAGCTAAGATTTGGATCATAACTTTCCTCCATTGCAATTTTAGTAGCTACACCACGTACCAATGAACCAATCTTTTTCTCCAGCCCACGTACGCCAGATTCTCTGGTATAATCTTCAATTACCTTTTCAATCAGCGAACTTTTAACATTAATATCTTTGGTTTTTATGCCATGCTGCTCTTTTTGTCTTGGTAACAGGTATTTTTTAGCAATTTCTATTTTCTCCTCTATGGTATAACCATTTACCTCAATAATCTCCATACGGTCTAACAAGGCAGGATGTATAGAGCTGAGTGAATTTGCAGTAGCAATAAATAGAACATTAGAAAGATTATAATCTGCCTCTACATAATGATCATTAAAAGCATTGTTTTGCTCGGGATCAAGTACTTCAAGCAAAGCAGAAGAAGGATCACCTCTAAAATCAGAACCTACTTTATCAATTTCATCCAAAACAAATACAGGGTTAGCTGCACCTGCTTTTTTTATGGATTGAATAATACGGCCTGGCATAGCGCCAATATATGTTTTTCTGTGACCACGGATTTCCGCTTCATCTTTAATCCCACCTAAAGCCATCCGAACATATTTGCGGTTAAGTGCTTTTGCTATAGATTTACCAAGCGATGTTTTACCAACTCCCGGAGGACCTACAAGACAAAGGATAGGCGCTTTCATATCACGCTTAAGTTTCAATACAGCCAGGTACTCTATGATACGCTGTTTAACTTTTTCCAAACCGAAATGATCTTTATCTAATACACGTTGTGCACGTTTCAGATCAAAGTTATCTTTTGTAAACTCATTCCATGGCAAATCCAGCAATAGTTCCAGGTAATTAATCTGTACAGAATAATCAGGAGCTGCAGGATTCATGCGACCCAGCTTTTCAAGCTCTTTGTTAAAATGTTCAGCAACCTGAACATCCCATTTTTTCTTTTTAGAACGGGTCTGCAAAGCCTCATACTCCAGGTCAGATGAATTACCACCTAATTCTTCCTGAATTGTTTTTAGCTGTTGATTTAAGAAATAATCTCTTTGTTGCTTATCCAGATCTACACGAACTTTAGATTGAATCTGGTTTTTAAGTTCCAGCATCTGTAACTCAAGGGTTAGTAACTCCATAACCATCATGGCGCGCTCCCTAAGGTTAGTCATTTCCAGCATCTTTTGCTTATCTGCAACATCTGCATTCATGTTCGAAGAGATGAAGTTGATTAAGAAAGAAGTACTTTCTATGTTTTTAAGTGCAATACCTGCTTCACTTGGAATGTTTGGCGACAGTTGAATGATCTGGCTCGACATTTCCTTAATAGAAGCTACTAAAGCTTTAAATTCTTTGTCAATCTTATGTTTTGATTCTTCAAACTTACTGATTGTTACTTTGATGTATGGTTCAGACTGCACCTCTTCCAATAAACGGAAACGCTGTTTACCCTGAATAATTACTGTAGTATTGCCATCAGGCATTTGAAGCATCTTAATAATATGAGCAACAGTACCCACACTGTTCAATTCATCAAAAGTAGGATCTTCTATAGAGACATCACGTTGTGAAACTACACCAATAATCCGGTCTCCCTTATAAGCTTCTTTAATCAGTTTTATTGATTTATCCCTTCCAACTGTAATGGGGATTACTACTCCGGGAAATAGTACAGTGTTCCGTAATGGTAGAATTGGTAAAATTTCTGGCGTGTCCTCATTATTCATTTCATCTTCATCTTGCTGGGACATTAATGGAAAGAATTCAGTGTCTTCGTTTATGATAGGTAGTGCGTTGCTAAAATCGAATTGATCTCGTTTACTCATTAAATAAGTCTTTCTAAAATAAAAAACGACAATTTGACAGCATGTCGTTTAAAAATTATTAATTGTGTTGTATACTGGTATTTTCAACTCCTGTGCCAAAAAAAGAATGACTGCTTTTCTCTGTTAAAAAGTCATGCGTTAATAATTAATTATTTTAAAAATCATAATTTGTATTATTTGACGTTTTAGTTAGATATTTGCATGTGGTACGATAGTTGCCTATATCAAACCTTTTAAATATATTTATTTTAAATAGAAATTAATGAACTATTTCAAGCAAACGATCTTATTGTTATTTGTTTTTTCTGCCAGCACTACTTTTGCCCAAAATAGCGGGTATGATAAACTAGGTATGCAGGCGATGATGAAGGGGGATTATAAAGGTGCTGTGAATCAGCTTGAAAAGGCAGATACTAAAAGTCCTAATAATGCTAATGTGTTGAAAATGTTAGGCTATTCCTATTTTCAATGTGGTAATTTCGAAAATTCTATAGATACATATAGTCGATTAATCGTCTTAAAACCTTCAGATTACTCTGCTTATTATTACAGAGGTAAGGCCAGACAAAATGTAGCTAATGATCCGAAGGAATCTTTGAATAATATGCGTGATAATTTTTATCAGGCTGCAATTAAAGACTTTACTAAAGCAATTGAGATCAACGGAGAAGAGGATACACAATTGTTGCAAAACAGAGCATTAGCTTATAAAGATTATGCGATTTATAAATCTTATAAGATAAAAACGAAAGCAGAAAAAGCGGCTTGTATTGCTTTATTTAATAACTCTATCACGGATTTCCAAAAGGTATTGGTTGTTCAGCCGCAGCGTAAAGACATACTTTCACTAATTGATTATGTTAAAGCTCAGGTTACAAGTCTGAAATAGAACTATCGTCTGGTATTTTAATGCACCCAATATTAATTAACGTTAGTATTGGGTGTTTTTTTAAAGAAACGCTCGCCTGGCCATAATTAACGCAGGCTTAATATTAAGGGTATATATTTGCACTGATAAGGGGCACCGACTGCCCTGCAAAGTTTTTTTTTATATATTGGACTTTTTTTAGTTACAGTTACTTCGCTGTAATGCAGTTAAAGCATGGAAATATATTCAAAATTTACTGATGCCGAATTGGTTTCCCTTTTACAAAAAGGATGTCATAAGGCCTATACAGAAATATACCATAGATATAAAGGTGTGCTGTATAAACATGCATTGAGAGTATTGAATAATACAGAGGAAGTTAACGATATCATTCATGAGCTATTTCTTAACTTATGGATTAAAAGAGAGCATATATTAATATCAGAAAGGCTTTCTTCCTATCTATATGCTGCAGTAAGAAACAGAATATTAGATCATATTGCACGCAATAAATTTGTGACAAATTATATAGAGTCAATTCAGGAATATATCCAGGCAGCAGTACCCCATACAGAACAACAAGTTAGGCTAAATGAGTTGACAAGGTTGATAGAAAAGGAAGTATCAGCATTACCAAAAAAAATGAAAGAGATATTTGAAATGAGTCGTAATCAGGAATTGTCTCATCGGGAAATAGCGGCCCAGCTTAATATCTCTGATCATACTGTTAAAAAGCAAATTAATAATGCTTTAAAAATATTGCGACCTAAAATTACATCTCTTTTGGTCGGAATACCATTCTTTTAAAAAAAAAAATTTTAATCTTATACCTGGTACATTCTCATTCGTCTTAACCTTAGAAAGCAACCCATAGGTAATGATGAAAAGTAAAGAAGCGATTATATTGCTCGAAAAATATGAAAATGGTACCATCACTAAAGAGGAATTGACCCTTTTAGAAAGTTGGTATAATCATCAGGCATCTATAGGTAAGGCCGAAATTTCTGATGAAGAACTAGAAGAAAATCTTGCAGGAATTTGGACTGCACTTCCACAAGCATCCGATGAAAGTCATAAAAAGAATATAAGGATATGGCCAATGATTTCTATAGCGGCTTCTGTATTGGCTGTGCTTTCGGTTGGTTTTTATTTTTACAATCTTAATAAAACGCAGAAAAAGGAGGCAATGGCTCTCTTATCCAGTGAGATTATCCCTGGAGGAAACAAAGCATATCTTACATTGTCAAATGGTAAACGAATTTCTTTAACTGAGGCAGAAAATGGTACGCTTGCAAAGCAAGAAGGAGTTACCATCACAAAAACTGATGATGGGCAATTAATATATAAGGTTACAAATACAGGGGAAAAAGGAGGCGTTTCTGCTTTTAATACTATTGAAACCCCTAATGGTGGACAATATCAAGTCCTTTTGCCTGATGGAACTAAAGTGTGGTTAAATGCAGCTTCAATGCTTACATATCCTGTAAACTTTGGGAAAAACGAGCGTAGAGTAGAACTTAGTGGGGAGGGGTATTTTGAAGTTGCAAAAAATAAATTGAAACCATTCAGGATAAAAACAGACCGACAAGAGGTTACTGTATTGGGTACTCATTTTAATGTTAATAATTATAAGGATGAAACTAAAGCCTCTACCACCTTATTAACTGGGTCTGTTAGCATATTAAACCTTAAATCTTCAGAAAGGGCAATTCTGAAACCTGATGAACAAGGTATCTTGAATGAAAAATCACTAAGTGTACAGCAGGTTAATGCAGAAGATGCTATAGCGTGGAAAAATGGAGAGTTTTTATTTAATGATGAACCTTTGGAAAGCATCATGCGACAAATCTCCAGGTGGTATGATATCGATGTAGAATATAAAGGAGTTAATCCAACAGATCGTTTTGGAGGATCTATCTCCAGATTTGAAAATGTAACAAAAGTACTTGAAAAATTAGAGCTTACAGGTGGAATACATTTCAAAATTCAGCATAGAACAATTATAGTGACAAACTAATCATTGTAAAAAACAAACTTTTTTTATAACCAAATTAAACAAACCGAAAATTAATTATATGAGCACAGAGAAATTTACATAGCCCCCCAGTTAAAAAGGGTCAAAAACAAACGCGTCCTGATTCGCAGTCAGGACACGTCAATTGTTTGAGTTAACCCTAATCCTAACGGATTGAATTATTGATGAATATAATGATGTATTAACCCAAACTTGGTTCAAAGTTATGAAAAATTATACTTTTAACTTAGGCTGTCTGCATATGCGGCTGCCGAACAAAATGCTATTGGTTATGAAAATAACAACCATTTTGCTTTTAACGCTAATAATGCAGGTAAGTGCCAGTACTTACGCACAAAAAATCAGCCTGCAAAAAGACAACATAAGTCTTAAAGAGCTATTTAGAGAGATAAAAAAACAAACCGGATATAATGTGGTCTGGAAATCTCAACAGCTGGAGAATACAACTCCTGTTGATGTGAATTTTAAAAATGCAGAACTGAGAACTGTATTGGCACAAGTACTTAATAAACAACGCCTAAACTTTACAGTCAAAGATAATACGGTAGTTATTAGGAAAGTAGAACAGAGTTTAGTGCATAATGTACTTAATAAAGCTACTATAACAATAACAGGTAGGGTAACCGATGAAAATAATGGTCCTCTTCCCGGAGCAAGTATTAAAGTTAAAGGAAGCACCAGAGTGACATCAACCAATTCAGATGGTAATTATACCCTTACTGATGTTCCGGAAAATGCCATGTTACAGATTTCTTTCATTGGTTATATTGCAGTTGAAGAGCCTGTTAAAGGTCGCAAAACCATAAATGTTAAATTAACGCCTGAGCTGCAACAACTGGAACAGCTTGTAGTTGTAGGCTATGGTGTACAAAAGAAAGTAAATCTTACGGGAGCAATTGACCAGGTAGGAGCAGAGGTATTTGAAAACAGACCGATGCCCAATGTAACAAGAGGATTGCAAGGAACAATTCCTAATCTTAATATCCGTATGGCGGATGGTAAACCAACAAGAGGTGCTACTTTTAATGTTCGTGGAACAACAACCATTAGCAATGAAACGGACCGTAGTGGTGGTGGTGCCTTGATATTAATAGATGGAATTCCAGGGGATCCGGATTTGTTAAACCCTAATGATATTGAAAATGTAACTGTCCTTAAAGATGCTGCCTCTGCAGCTATATACGGCGCCAGGGGAGCTTTTGGAGTTGTTTTAATTACAACAAAATCATCTAAAGAAGGTAAAGTAAAGATTCGTTTCAATAGCAGCTATACCCTCAATCAGCAAACAGCAAAACCCGAGATGGTTTGGGATGGTTATACCTGGGCAAAAATGTTTCTGGAATCATTTCAAGCCTACAATGATTATACCTCAACGCCAACAGGGGTCAACAATGCTTTTCCATTTAATCTGGATTACCTGGATGATTATCGTAAGAGAGCTGAAAGTCCTGAACTCGGACTACCAGAAATAGATATTAACCCATCTAATGGAAGATATCGTTATTTTGGAAGCACCAATTGGTTAAATGAGCTTTACAGAAATACATCTCCAGGTACAGAACAGAACATCAGCTTGTCTAGCGGAACTGAAAAGCTTAACTATTATATCTCAGGACGCTATTTTAAGCAAAATGGGATTTATAGATACAATCCGGATGACTTTAATAAATACAACTTTAGAGCTAAAGTGGAACTTAAGGTTAACAATTGGTTGAAGCTGACGAATAATCTCGATTTTTCTGCATTTGATTATAAAGAGCCTAGAAATTCAATTTATAACAATCATATTCTAAGAAACTTAGCAGATCAGGGTTTTCCCATGGCTGTTATGTATAATCCTGACGGAAGCTTAACTCAACATGCTGCATTTACAGTGGGTGACTTTAAAACCGGGAACAGCAACAAAAAAGAAGGTGAGAATATGTTGAGGAATACTGTTGGGTTAAAAGCAAATCTGCTGGATAATAACCTAAATATCAATGCAGATTTTACTTTCATGAAGCGTAATAATAAACAACAGACCCAGCTTTATCCTGTTACTTATAGTAACTCTCCTGGAGTCATGGAAACTGCAGGTAACAATTACCTGGAACAATACCGTGTTGATGAGCAGTATTATTCTAATAATGTATACGCTGATTATAAAAAGGAAATTAACAAACATTATATCAAAGGAATGATTGGGTATAATGTCGAATATTCATCAACCAGAAATAACCGTTTAAGACGTGATGGGCTGCTGAATCCCGAACTTCCGGACTTTAGTTTAATGGACGGACTAAATTATACTACCACAGGTGGGGGTAAAGATTGGGGTATTTTCGGGGCATTTTACAGGTTCAATTACATTTACGACAATAGGTATTTGTTTGAACTTAATGGACGTTACGACGGTTCATCCCGCTTCCCTGCTGATCAGCGTTTCGGATTCTTCCCTTCTGCTTCTGCAGGTTGGAGAGTTTCTGAAGAAGCTTTTATGAAACCATTGAAAAATTGGGTAGATAACTTTAAAGTAAGAGCTTCTTATGGAAGTCTAGCCAATGGAGATATCAAAGATTATTTGTTCTTAACGACTATGGGGACATCTAAATCAGGGATGATCCTGGATGGGGTATTTCCTTCACAAATTGGACAGCCAGACGTATTACCTGCTAAATTAACATGGGAAACTTCAACAACTTTAGATCTGGGAATAGACCTAAATCTATTTAAAAATCGCTTTACGTTTGTGTTTGACTGGTACAGCAGACAGACTACAGATATGTTTACGCCTCTACAGCCATTACCTAGGACTTTTGGGGCTACAGTACCTAAAGGTAATAATGCAGATCTGGAGACAAAGGGATGGGAACTTACACTTGGCTGGGCTGATAAGATCAATACCAGTAAGCCAATTGGATATAATCTTCGTTTTGTATTGTCTGATCAGTCGTCTTATATCACAAAGTTCAATAACCCTACAATGAGTCTGGGAGGTGAAGGTTATTATAAGGGAATGAGATTAGGCGAAATATGGGGATATACTACAGAAGGACTTTTTCAAAATATAGAGGATATCAGGAACCATGCTAATCAAAGCTATATCAGAACTTCTCAAGGAAACAATTACTTGCCAGGAGATATCAAGTTTTTAGATCGTAATGGAGATGGAGTTATTAATGATGGGAAGAATACTGTAACTGATCCAGGCGATAGGTCGATTATTGGAAACGATCAGGCCAGGTATACTTATGGTGTAAATCTGGGCTTAACCTGGAACAACTTTTCATTTGATGCGTTTGTTCAGGGAGTCGGTAAAAGGGATTGGTGGCCAAGTACTGAAGCAGGATATTTCTGGGGACAGTATAACCGTCCATATGGGTTTCTTCCGCAACATATTATTGGTAACTACTGGACAGCAGACAATCCGGATGCTTATTTCCCAAGATATAGGGGGTATCTGGCACAAAATACGAATGGAACCCTACGTAATACTCAAACAAGATATTTACAAGATGCCAGCTATGTCAGACTTAAAAACGTAACTATTGCTTATAACCTACCGAAAGCATGGTTAGCAAAAGCAAGTATCTCTGGCGCCAGGGTTTTTGTAAATGGTCAGAATTTATGGACTTACTCTCCAATGTATAAAATCACTAAAAACTTTGACCCCGAGGTTATAGAAAAAGCTGATCCGGATATTAATGTAAATAATGGCGACGGATACCGTTACCCTATGCTTAAGAACTTCACATTCGGAATCGATATAACATTATAGTAATAACCATAAAATCAAAACATGATGAAAAAAATATATATGCTTTTCCTCTTGCTTCCTTGTTTATGGGGTTGTAAGAAAATATTTGACCTTAAGCCGGTCGACAAAATGACCCCTGAAACGGTTTTTAACACTGAAAAGGGTTTGGAGTTGTATACCAACTCATTTTACAATGCTTCGCAAATATTTCCGCAGGCAGATCAGATTTACAAACATGATTTTACAAGTGATAACCTGTCTGACTTAGGAGCGGTAAATAATGTGTCTACTTACCTGCAAAGCGGTTTCGACTCAAATCAAGCTTCGGGTTGGGATTGGGGCCCATTAAGGAACATCAATTACTTTCTGGAAAATTATAATAATCCATCCATCAGTCAGGAAGCCAGAAATCATTATGGAGGTTTAGCACGTCTTTTTAGAGCCTGGTTCTATTATAATATGGTTAAAAAGTTCGGGGATGTGCCTTGGTACAGCAAAACATTAAGTGATACAGATCCTGACCTTTATAAAGCTCGTGATCCTCGTAAATTAGTGATGGACTCTGTTCTTGCGGATCTCAATTTCGCATGTACCAATATCCGTGTGGCTAAAAATACATCTTCATCCCGTATCACCAGGAATGTCGCCCTGGCATTGAAATCAAGAATATGTTTGTTTGAGGGGACAATGAGAAAGTACCATCCTCAGCTTCAGCTGAGTGGTAGTGCAAACGACTTTTTAAGGGAAGCAGCAGATGCTGCGGATAAAGTAATGACTAGTGGTATGTATAAAGTATATAATACCAATAACCCGGCAAAGGATTACAGAGCATTATTTGTTAGTGAAAATCCTGTTACTGATGAAGTGATGCTTGCTGTAGTTTATAACAATACCTTAAGAAGATGGCATTCATCAAACTGGTGGTTTACGAGTGCAACATATGGTTCGAGATGGAGCCTGACTAAAGATTTCATTAACTCTTATCAGATGTTGAATGGTGCGCGCTTTACCGAACAATCTGGATATGCAACAATGAACTTTATGCAGGAAACACAGAATAGAGACAGAAGGTTGGAACAAACCATCAGAATGGGTAATTATGCCCGAAGTAATGGTACACTTGCTGCGACTGATTTTGGTTATTCTTATACAGGTTATCAACCTATAAAATATACTCTGGATGATTCTGGTCTGGATGGAAAGGCAGAAAGCTATAACTCAATTCCAGTGGTACGTTATGCAGAGGTTTTATTGAACTATGCTGAAGCAAAAGCAGAACTGGGTGAATTTACTTCAGCAGAATGGGATAAAAGTATTCGTTTACTTCGTCAGCGTGGCGGGATTACCAATGCCGTGATGCCAGCCAGTATGGATACCTATTATCAACAGGAGTTTTTCCCGGGTATTACAAATTCTGCAATTATTGAAATCCGCAAAGAACGTGCAATTGAATTGGTTGCTGAAGGTTTCAGGTACTATGATCTGATTCGTTGGAAAGCAGGGAACCTTTTACAAAAACCATTCAAAGGAATGTATGTGCCAGCAATGAATACTACTATGGATCTTAATAGTGATGGCAAACCAGATGTTTCATTTGTAACAGCAAGGCCTTCAAATCCTGTTGCAGGTGTTGTTTACTATATCATTAATGGAGGTTCATCACAATTGACTGAAGGAACAAAAGGCAATTTGTTGTGGCTAAGTAATGTAACTAAGGTATTTGACGAAAGAAGATATTTTTATCCTATTCCATTAGATCAGGTAGTATTAAGTGGAGAAAACGTTAAACAAAACCCAGGTTGGTTACCATTAACTCCTTAATCAAAATATATTATGAATCGGAATTTATTTAGAATATACACATTGTTATTGCTTTCGATAGCAATGTTTAGCTCCTGTAAAAAGGTATACGAAAAACAAGAGAAAAAATCGCTGGTGCCTTTTTATTATGCAACGTACAATATTCGGACTGACACAGATACCGATGTTGATAATCCCTGGACGGCAAGGCGTGAGCTGATTGCCGATATGGTGGTAAAGCATGGTTTTGAACTTTTTGGGATTCAGGAAGGAAAAGATAATCAAGTGGCAGATCTTGCAGCACGTTTACCTCAGTTTAAACACTTTGGAGCAGGTAGGAACAATGGACTCACCGGCGAGCATGTAGAGATTTTTTATCGTAACGATCTATTTGAAGTTTTAGAAACCGGTGACTTCTGGCTTTCACCTAAACCCGAAAGTCCAGGGCCAGGATGGGATGCTTCGCTAAATAGAATATGTACCTGGGGTAGGTTTAAACAATTAAGTACGGGGACTGAATTTTATGTTTTCAATACACATATTGATCATCAGGGGGCACAGGCACAAAGAGAAAGTACAAAATTGTTGCTAAACATGATTCCTAAAATAGCGGGTAATTATCCAGCATTATTGAGCGGTGATTTTAACTATGATCAGAATGGAGATAATTATAGAACACTTAATACCTCCTCAATTTTAAGGGACTGTTATACCAGAGCAGAAAATCCAAACGCTCCGAATGGAACACTAAATCTATTTGATATCTATCGTAAAACTAAAGCACGAATAGACCATGTATTCATCACCCCACAATTTAATGTAGAACAGTATGATATTTTGATCGATACCTATAATGGTAAAATACCTTCTGATCATTATCCTGTACGTGTAAAACTAAGTATGTAATAATTAAAAAGATAAGAACATGTTAAACAAAAATATATTTATAGTAATTATTGCACTGGCATCAACAGTTGCATTTGGTTGTAAAAAGATCTATCAGGTAGAAGAAGTACATACTTATGAAACCGTAGAAGAAAAGCCTGGTGGTGGTAATGCCGGTGGTAATGATAATGAAATCAGGGTAATGTCTTATGATATCAATTATACTAACAGAGCATTTAAAGGAACCAACACGGGTGTTTTAGATATCGAAGCTGTTGCAGATGTTATTAATAGCAATAAAGCAGATGTGGTATGTATGCGTCAGGTTGATAAGTTTACTACCAGGGGACAAATGGATATTGATCAGGCTTCAGTGCTCGCAAATCTTACCGGGATGAAGTATTTTTATGCACCAGCCCGTACAGTGAGTGGTGGAGAAACTGGTAATGCTGTATTAAGCCGTTACCCAATTCTCGAATCTGAAAATATGAAGCTGTTTACAGAAGGTAATGATGAGGCGCGTTGTGCCGCAATTGTTGTTTTAGATCTGGGGAGTGGTAAAAAAGTGAGAGTTGTTTCGACTCAGTTAGAGTTTGCTAAAGAAGCAAGCAGACTCAAAGAAATAGAGGAGTTGAAGATTAGAATTAAGACTGATGACATGCCATCAATCCTGGCGGGAAATATGACTGCCAATGTGGGTACAACATCGTTTAATAAATTAACTGAGGCATTTGTCCTCTATACCACAGAAACGCCTCTTGCTACTTTCTCTTATCCAAACCCGACGACTGTCAGTGATTATATTTTTTATTCATCTGAAGCACATTTTAAAGTAGCCAACTTTTATATCGCTGGATATACACCAAATAGGCATGTCCCATTGATTGTGGATTTCGAACTGAAATAAAAAAAGATCCAAAACAAAATGGCCTCATAGTTTCGAAACTATGAGGCCATTTTGTTTTGGATCCTGTCTTAAAATTTACCTGTTATGATATAGTTCTTTTCAGAAAGCAACCTGATCTCCTGCTTTTTCTTGATTTGATAAAGACTGTCTGGATAATAGGATAGGGTATCTGCAGAGCTGTAAAGCATGTTGTTCGTCCTCATAAGAATCTTGATACCTTGTACTTTTTCACCTCTTTTTGTAATCAATACTTCCTTTACCGGAACTTTTTTATCATCTGAGGTGTAAACTTCCTGTTCCATGTTTTTTTCAATATGGAATAATCCTTTCCATGCACTGCGGTTTATATCAGCCTCAGAAAATACAGAAAGCTCTTTTTCCCAATCTCGTATTTGAATCTTCTTTGTTTCTGAACTTTTATTTACCATCACGGTTTTCGTAAATACAGGATTTCTTTTATTAAGTCGCAGAGCCTCTTTTTCAAAATATCCTTTAAGATCAAAATAACTTAAATCGTTCTTTTGGCTTTTTTCAGCCGGGTTACAGCCTGAAAAAACCAAAAGAATGACTGGTATTAATAGAGTTCTTCTCATTAAACCAGGCTGTTTCCGGTCATAATTGCCGGTTTAGGAATACCCATTATACTTAAAATAGTAGGAGCAATATCACCAAGTTTACCATCCGCAATAGATGTATAAGCTGCATCAATGAGGATACAAGGAACAAGGTTTGTAGTATGCGCGGTATTTACAGAACCATCATTATTCACCATATATTCAGAGTTACCATGATCTGCAAGGATAATGAATGAATAACCATGCTCAAGTCCTTTTTTTACTACAATTTCTGCACAGCTATCAGCCGTTTCAACTGCTTTAACAACAGCTTCAAAAACACCTGTGTGCCCAACCATATCCGGATTGGCGAAGTTTAAGCATACAAAATCTGGCCATCCGCTTTCCAGCTCTTTACAGATTGCCTCAGTAATACCTGCAGCACTCATTTCCGGCTGTAGATCGTAGGTAGCCACTTTCGGAGAAGGAATCATAATTCTCTTCTCTTCTTTAAATTCCTGCTCTCGGCCTCCAGAAAAGAAGAAAGTAACATGTGGGTATTTCTCTGTTTCTGCAATGCGGATTTGTTTTTTATGATACTTTTCAAGCACTTCACCCAACGTTTCAGAAAGATCGTCTTTAGTAAACATCACCTTTACATCTTCAAAATTCTCATCGTATGTGGTCATGGTTACATAATAAAGAGGAAGCTTGTGCATGCCAAAATCAGGATAGTCATTCTGAGTCAATACTGCAGTAATTTCACGTCCACGGTCTGTTCTGTAGTTAAAACAAATAACTACATCTCCAGGCTGTATTGTGGCTACAGGTTGTCCGTTATCCTGAGTTACAACAAGTGGTTTAATAAATTCGTCAGTTATTCCATCCTTGTAAGATTGCTCAATAGCTGTTGCGGGATCACTGGTTGGTTGTCCTATTCCGTTTGTCAATAGGTCGTAAGCCAGTTTTACACGTTCCCAGCGACTATCCCTGTCCATTGCATAATATCGCCCAATTAAGCTGGCTATTTTTGCAGTAGTATGTTCCAAATGATGATCAAGGTCTTTAATGAAATTCAGGCCAGAATTAGGGTCCGTATCTCTGCCATCCATAAAAGCATGTACAAAAATATCCTTTAAGCCTTGTTCTGTCGCTGCATCACATAATGCCTTTAAATGGTTAATATGAGCATGAACACCACCATCAGAAGTTAATCCGATAAAGTGAACAGCCTTGTCGTTATTTTTAGCATAATTAAAAGCATCAATCAAAGTCGGATTTTGGAAAAGACTCCTGTCACTTATTGCTTTATTTATTCTTCCTAATTCCTGATATACAACTCTGCCTGCACCAAGGTTCATGTGTCCTACTTCAGAGTTACCCATTTGTCCCTCAGGTAAACCTACTGCTTCGCCAGATGCTTCCAGTTTTGAATTAGGGTAATTTCGAATTGCAGCATCAAAAAATGGGGTATTGGCCGCATAAGCTGCATCAGAATTATCTTGTTTTCCGTATCCCCAGCCGTCAAGAATTAATAGTACTACTTTTTTGTTGTTCATCCGTGGTTCGCTTTGTTTTAATGTGTCATTGAACAATAGCAAATATAAGTCTAATCAATCTTTTTTTTGAACCAAAAACTGTTTCGTTATCATTTTATGATCTATTAATGGCATAATTTGTGTGAAGTTATTATATTAGCTGTACAGAGATGATAAAGCCCCTACTATTTTTATTCGTATTTTTAACGCATTCTTCCTCCTCTTATACGCTTCAAGGCGATATTATAGACAATTTGTCTGTACATTTTAAAGCCGGTAATGCAAAAGAGATCGCAGCCAATTTTTCTTCCAGTGTAGAATTAATCATCATCGATGATGAAGATGTATATTCTAAAGCACAGGCAGAACAGATCTTAAGAAACTTTTTTACTAAGTATCCGCCTGTTAAATCGACAGTGATTCACCTGATTAATACCAATCCTAATTTCAGGTTTGGGATACTTTCCCTGCATACAAAAAATGGAAAATTCAGGGTTTCTATTACAATGAAAAAATCGGCCAATGCTTTTTTTATAACAGAATTAAGAATAGAGCCTGATAAATAATAGTAAAAATGCTATTTTTGGGTTTAAATATTAATTTTGGATAAACTAATCATAAATCAATTCATAAAAAATGCTATTTCTGAAGACCTCGGTGATGGCGACCACACTTCACTTTCAACTATTCCTGCTAATGCACAAGGCAAAGCCAAACTGCTGATTAAGGAAGACGGAATTATTGCAGGGGTAGAACTGGCACAGGAAATTTTTAAACAAGTTGATGCTAATCTTCAGATAGAGGTATTTATCAATGATGGTGCAGCTGTAAAATATGGCGATATTGCTTTAACTGTTTCGGGAAGTTCTCAATCTATTCTCCTTGCAGAGCGTTTGGTATTAAATTGCATGCAGCGTATGAGTGGCATCGCTACCAAAACAAATCATATTGTTCAATTGCTTTCTGGATACCATACACAATTATTAGATACACGTAAAACTACACCGGGATTAAGATATCTTGAAAAATGGGCAGTCCGTATTGGTGGTGGAGTTAACCATAGGATTGGTCTGTATGATATGATCCTGATCAAGGATAATCATGTGGACTATGCTGGTGGTATCGCAAATGCGATAAATGCTGCGAATCAATATTTAAAAGAAAAAAACAAGCAATTAGAAATCGAGATTGAAGTAAGAAATCTTACAGAGTTGGGAGAGGTACTTGATTCTGGTAATGTGAACAGGATTATGCTCGATAACTTTAGCTTTACGGATCTAAAAGAAGCTGTTCGCTTGATCGATAAAAAATATATTACAGAAGCCTCAGGGGGCATCGTAGAAGAGAATGTTACGGAGTATGCAGCCTGTGGTGTAGACTATATATCAATGGGCGCATTAACACATTCAGTTAAAAGTTTAGACATGAGTTTAAAAGCCGTTTAGGTTATGATTTCTATCTATTCTATCTCGGCAGTGCTTTTGGCCTATTTGTTTGGCTCTATACCAACTGCAGTTTGGTTGGGACAGGCATTTTATGGCGTTGATGTAAGGGAATACGGAAGTGGAAACGCTGGTGCAACCAATACTTTCAGGGTGTTGGGTAAAAAGGCAGGTATTGCTGTAATGACCATTGACATAGCAAAAGGTTATACTGCAACCAAATTAGCCTACTTTATAGGACTATCTGTTACAGGGCCTCAGCATTCTGCCCAATTTGTAAATTACGAGCTTGCACTGGGTGTTACCGCAGTTATGGGGCATTTGTTCCCAATATTTGCAGGCTTTAGAGGTGGAAAGGGGGTGGCAACACTTTTTGGAATGATTTTGGCAGTTAACTTTCCGGCAGCAATGCTTTGTGTTCTGGTATTTATAACCGTATTATTACTTACAAAATATGTTTCATTAAGCTCAATATGCGCAGGTTTTACATTTCCTTTAAGTATTGTGTTTGTGTTACATTCTTCTATAAAGTCGGAAGTCTTATATGGAATGTGTGTATGTGTACTGATTTTAGTTACGCATCAAAAAAATATAGAGCGATTATTAAAAGGCAGAGAATCCAAAGTGTACCTGTTTAAAAAGAAAACTAATTAAACTTAAATCATGAAGCGAATATTAATTGTAGGTGTAACCGCTATTGGGTTAGCCTTATCGTCTTGTTCAACTGTTCCACTAACAGGAAGAAGCAGGTTAAATCTGGTTAGTGATGATCAGGTTTTGCCAATGGCATTTCAGGCATACAATGAATTCCTCACCGAAAATAAGGGGGCTGTATTATCTGCATCTAATGCTGAAGCATCAAGAGTGAAAATGGTAGGTAACAAACTGATTGCCTCTGTTAAAACTTATATGAATAACAACAATTACGGAGATCTGATTAAAGATTATAAGTGGGAAGTAAATGTTGTACAAAGTAAAGAATTGAATGCCTGGTGTATGCCAGGTGGAAAAATTGTTGTCTATACAGGAATTTTACCTGTTACTAAAGACGATGCAGGTTTGGCTACTGTGATGGGACATGAGATTGCCCATGCTATTGCTGGTCATAGTGCAGAACGTATGTCGCAGGAAATGGTTTCTCAAGGAATTGGAGCAGCAGGTAGTGTAGCTTTGTCCAAGAACCCTAAATCGCAATCTTTGTTCAATACCTTGTATGGTGTTGGGACACCTTTAATGATGCTGAAGTACTCACGTAATCAGGAGTTAGAGGCTGATAAGCTAGGATTGATCTTTATGGCAATGGCAGGTTATAACCCTCAAAATGCTGTGGCATTCTGGCAAAGGATGTCTGCTGCTTCTGCAGGAAGTCAGAAGCCAGCCGAGTTTTTAAGTACTCACCCAAGTGATGCTACGCGTATTGCTCAAATACAAAGAGCTATACCTGAAGCTCAAAAGTATTTGAAAAAATAATTCCTTTTAAATAAGATAAATGGAAGGCTGCCTGAAAATGGACTGCCCCCAAAAGTTTAGACAAATTTAGTTATTAGATTTGTTATAATGAGCCCGATATTCCATCGGGCTCATTCCATTTAAATTCAATTTTAATCGTTCGTTATTGTAGTAACAGATATAATC
>Ga0265296_1000515_pt1 | contig 57266 bp, 47 predicted proteins | sample MunlanPumphouse1_FD_189073 | JGI IMG/M metagenome (GOLD analysis project Ga0265296, IMG submission 189073) | Groundwater microbial communities from a municipal landfill in Southern Ontario, Canada - Pumphouse #1 | ecosystem: Environmental > Aquatic > Deep subsurface > Groundwater | place...
TGAAATGGACCTGCGCCTTATCTGCCATGAGATCGAGGCGGCGGAAGGCGTCCGGATCAAGCTCATCCCCATCCCACGGGAGATCATGGAAAAAAATCGCACCAACCCGCCGCCCTTTCTGGAAGTGGCTGTACTGGAGGCGGAGCCCGTCTATTTAAGTAAAAGCGGTGGTAAACGCACTGTGAATATCAAGCTGACAAGGTTTCTGCCCTCTTTAGCCGAAGTTCCCAGTAAAGAACTTGAAGCTCTCAGGGAGCGGACAATCAAAAGCGGGTTCGACTTCATTGACTTTTGGGCGGTGGATTTCAACTGGCAGGAAGGAAAACCCTTTGAACACTGCTGGCAGGATTACCGGACAAGGAAGGACCGCAGCCTGAAGACAGTAAGTGATGCGGCATATGACAAATATCCCGGATCCGGTATGTACAAAGCCTGCGTCAAGGTGGTGGATGTTTTCGGGTGCGATACGAGCATTACCGTGGAGGTTCAAATATGACCAGCCCTGTCATCAATGTGGCGGCATTGGAACCTCTCTTCGCTCCCCACGAGGAGCCGGACTATCACCGCGTGCGGGCGGATCGAGACGGCGACCCGGCAAAGGTAGTCAGGGGACGCAGACCCACAACCATCGTCATTGCCCAGAATCTGAGGTTTTTTGTGAAGGCTTGGCGGGAAAGCGATTACCCAGGGGCTTCGGATACGACAAGGGAACTTCTCCACCACTGGTTCGAACGTGATCATCTGATCGGGACAACGGAGGGGGATCGTCTTCCTTTCCGGTATTATTTCTGTCAGCGAGAGGCGATTGAAACCATTATCTATCTCCACGAAGTACGGCAGTTGACCACACTTTCGGGAATCATGGCGGAGTTCGGCGGTGAAGATGCGCTGACGGCGGCCCTGGGGGTCAATCCCGATGATGACCGCTGGCCGAAATATGCTTTCAAGGTGGCGACAGGGGCCGGAAAAACAAAGGTGATGAGTCTGGCCATTGTCTGGAGCTATTTCCACGCCCTGCGGGAAAGTGATTCGTCCATGGCGCAGCACTTTGTGGTGATTGCCCCCAACCTCACCGTCTTTGAACGCCTCAAGGAAGACTTTAGACCGGAAAAAGGTGGTTTGAATATTTTTGACCGTGATCCCCTTATTCCCGTTGCCTGGCGGGGAGACTGGAATCTTTCCGTAGTCCCGCAGGATCAAGCCGGCGGGGCAGCAACAGGAGGAACCCTTTATCTTACCAACATCCACCGTCTCTATGATTCCGACAAACGACGGAGGACAAGGGAAGATGAAACCTACGAATGGATGGGACCGCTGGTCTCGCGGGCAAAGGCTCTGGATACAGGCGAAGTCCTCCGCAAGCGCATTACCGCTCATGCCAGGGTCATGATCCTGAACGATGAAGCGCATCATCTCTGGGACCCCGGTTCCGCATGGAATGAAGCCATCTCTTTTCTACATGAGACCATTGCCTGCCAGACGGAAGGCGGGATTGCGGCGCAACTGGATTTTTCCGCTACGCCGAAGGACAACTCCGGCCGTATCTTCCAGCATGTGGTGTGCGACACGCCCCTTGGTGAAGCCGTGGACGCAGGTATAGTCAAGACACCCATCATCGGGCGCGGTCAGGGACTGATTGAACGGCCCAGCCAGGATGCCGCGGAAAAATACCAGCAGCACCTGATGATCGGATATGAAAGATGGCGAAAGTCAAAGGAAGAGTGGCAGAAAAGCGGGAAGAAGCCCCTGCTCTTTGTCATGACGGAAGATACGGAATCGGCTGACCAGATTGCCCGGCGTCTGGATACTGATCCCCTGTTTGGCGATCTCAATGGCAGGACGGTGAACCTCCACACACGGCTGAAGGGAAAAATCAAGTGGGTGGGTGGTCGAAAAAAAGGCTATCCTGTATTTGAGGAGGGCGAGAAGGAGATCAATGACGAAGACCTGAAGGAGTTGAGGAAACTTTCGCGGGAACTTGATTCGGGAGAAAGTCCTTATCAGTGCATTGTATCCGTTCTCATGCTACGGGAGGGGTGGGATGTGCGCAATGTCACCACGATTGTACCCCTGCGGTCCTATACCTCGAAGGCCAACATCCTGCCGGAGCAGACCCTGGGACGGGGACTGCGGCGGATGGACCCGACGGGGACGGTTGCGGAGCTGGTTACAATTGTCGAGCATTCCGCCTTTGTCAGTCTCTATCAGGAGCAATTGAGCCAGGAAGGTCTTCCCATCGAGGTCGTGGATGTGGAAGACGTTCCCAAAACGACCGTTACCATCTTTCCTGATCGAGAACATAAAGATTGCGAGAAGCTGGATATCGTCATTCCCCCTGTTACCCCTGGTTATAGCCGGAAGGCGACCATTGAAGGACTGGCTCTTGAAGATATCCGAAAACAGTTTTCGCGGTACCAGACTCTGCCCCTGGGCGAGGCACGACCCGAAGATGTCCAGTACGAAGGAAGGCATCTGTTTACAAACGAAGTCATCGAAGAAATGAAAATCCGCCTTCCCCTTTTAGAAAGCGGCATCGGCGCCGTATCATTTTATCGGGAAGAACTGGAACATATATCGGGATTGCGTGGTACGCATCGGGTCCTCGCCCCTTTGATCGAAACATTCCTTACGGAGCTTCTCTTCAAGGAGAAAGTCTCTCTCTTTGACGAACGCCTGCTGAGCCGGCTTGCCGATGCCGATGTGCGCGAGCATATCCGGGCGACCTTCGTTCCGCTCATACTGGCCAAGACGACGATTATCGAGGAACGAAAGACAGAAGGACGTGGAATATCACTGACAATATGGAAGCCCTTTCAGGTGACGCACTCTGCCCATCATCCAGCCGTGCCCGCCGAACATACGTTGTTCAATCTTGTTCCCTGTAACCGGGAACTGGAGGTAGCCATGACCCAGTTCCTTGACCGCGCACCGGATGTGTCCGCTTTCTGCAAGAACGCCGGACCACAGGCTCTGAGAATTGATTATTTGACGGAAGGCGGGAGGCAGTCGTCTTACACACCAGATTTCATCATCCGCATGCCCGATAGCCGCCATGTACTTTGTGAAACGAAGGGAAGGACGGATCGTGATGTGCCTCTGAAAGCAAGAGCAGCAGTGTCATGGTGTAAAGCGGCTACCCGAAAGAAAATCAAGTGGCAATACCTCTACGTGCCGCAGGGGATATTCGAAGGCGTACATGATAACTGCCTCGAAACTCTGATACGTACCTGTGAGCCAACCCTGAATGATCTGATACGTGAGACCGTTGACCGGCAGTTAACACTGCCTTTTGGTGAGGCCGGTTCAGTAGAGGAAAGCATCGGTGATTTTATCCCCCCGGATGAATTTGAGTGCCTCCCTTCCCGCTACCAGAAGGGGATCGAACAGGCCGTTACCCTCTTCCGGTTTCTGGAAAGAAAAACCGATGTATCCTATGCGCCTGTTTTTACCCCTCTTCTGGGCCCTTTGGATGAGGCAGCAAGAGGGGTAATTCTACGATTTATCGGGCCGGACGTACCGGAGGACAGACAGAACCGGAAGGCATTTTTTGAACCGGATCTCAGTCACCTTCCTGCAAATGAAGTAAGTTATCATCAACGTCAGGGGAACAACCTGCGACGTACATTGATGGACAATAACGGTTTAATGCCCATAGGACTGTTACGGTGGTGCCTGGACTATGCACATCACTCGCAAAGGATGGTGGGAGGGGTATTTCAGTCAGTAAAAATGTGTTTTGCCAAAACAGCTGAAGCCGGTCTTTTTGAAGTCATTGACCACATCTATGCCTTCCGTAATGAATATATAGCCCATCAGGATCGGGAACTCAGTAATACTGATCTGGCGAGACAGGCTTTGGCCGAGTGGATTCAAGGATTGTACGGGATATGGAAATTGCATCAATGAGTCCAGAGTAGAAGCGTGTTGCTTAACTCCTTCTCATGTTATATAAATCCCGAACAAAACTGGCGGCAGGAAAGATATTATGATCGGTATTTCAAAATTATATTGCGGAGCGGTAGAGTCCGGTGATGTACTTCGCTACGGCAGGGAATCGGGAAAACTCCCCTCCCATCTTCTCCAGTTTTCGGCGGACAAAAAACCCGTGGTTGTCTGGAACATGACCAGGCGGTGCAACCTGAAGTGTATCCATTGTTATTCCAACTCGCAAAATATCTCCTACAGCGATGAATTGACCACGGCGGAGGGGAAAAGATTGCTCTCCAATCTGGCTGCTTTCGGCTGTCCGGTGATCCTCTTGTCCGGTGGCGAACCTCTGATGCGTGAAGATCTTCCGGAATTGGCCCGGTTTGCCGTAGATCAGGGGATGCGGGCCGTGGTCTCCACCAACGGTACCCTGATTACCAGGGAGAAAGCGGAAATATTCAGAGAGATCGGCCTGTCCTACGTAGGAGTCAGCCTTGATGGCGTCGAAGAGACCCATGACCGGTTCCGGGGGGTCAAAGGAGCCTTTGAAAAGGCAATGAAAGGAATGAGAATCTGCCGGGATGCGGGGATAAAAGTTGGTGTCCGCTTTACGATGAACAAGAGAAATATGGTAGATATCCCGGCTATTTTTGATCTCCTTGAAGAGGAAGATGTCCCCAGGGCATGCTTCTATCACCTTGTTTATGCGGGCCGCGGATCAAAATTAATGGAAGAAGATCTGTCTCATAAAGAGACGAGGGCTGTGTTGGATCTGATCATGGACAGGACCCGTGATCTATTTATCAGAGGAATACCCAAAGACATCCTCACCGTGGATAATCATGCCGATGGGCCTTATCTCTATCTGCGCCTTTTGGGAGAGAACCCTAAACGGGCGGAGGAAGTTATGAAACTCTTGCTGATGAACGGAGGAAACAGTTCCGGTCATGGTATCGGCTGCGTGAGCTGGGACGGTGAGGTCCATGCCGATCAGTTCTGGAGAGGTGTATCGTTTGGTAATGTAAGGCAGCGTCCCTTCAGCGAGATCTGGACGGATACCTCAAATGAACTGATGGCTAAGCTGAAAGATAAAAAACACAACGTAAAAGGGAGATGTGCCTCCTGCCGCTGGCTCAATATCTGTGCGGGCAATTTTCGGGCCAGGGCGGAAGCGGTTACCGGTGATATATGGGCTTCCGACCCTGCCTGTTACCTTACCGGTGAGGAGATTAAAATTTAAGGGGGCAGCGATGTATTTTCCGGATTATCGGTCAAGGCGGTTGAGAAAGAGTGAAAATTTGCGAAGGATGGTCAGAGAAACCAGTCTGTCTGTAGATGATCTGGTCTATCCTCTCTTTGTAGTCCCCGGTAAGGGAGTCAAGAAACCGATTGCTTCTATGCCCGGCCATTTTCAGATGTCCTGCGATCACATAATCAAGGAAGTGCAAAAAACAAAAGAGATGGGGATACCGGCGGTACTCCTTTTCGGCATCCCCGAGAAGAAGGATGAATTAGCATCGGGTGCCTTTGCTAAAGGTGGGATTATTCAGCAGGCGATAAAGAAGATCAAGGATAGTGTTCCCGATATTGTCGTGATTACCGATGTGTGTCTCTGCGAATATACCAGCCATGGTCACTGCGGTATGATCGAAAAGGGAGATGTGGACAATGACACTACCCTTGAGGTTCTTGCGGAGGTTGCCGTTTCTCATGCCGGAGCAGGCGCCGATATGGTTGCCCCTTCGGCAATGATGGATGGGCAGGTAAGGGCTATCCGGGAGGCCCTTGATGAGGCAGGGTATGAGCATCTTCCGATTATGGCCTACTCAGCCAAATATGCCTCCTGTTTTTACGGTCCCTTCCGTGAGGCTGCCGAAAGCACGCCGCAGTTTGGTGACAGACGGTCTTATCAGATGGATACGGCCAACAGTGATGAGGCGATGAGGGAGATGACCCTCGACGTGGAGGAAGGGGCCGATATTATTATGGTCAAACCTGCCCTGCCGTATCTTGATATTATACGCCGGGCGAGGGAGGAATTCGACTTGCCCGTTGCTGCTTACAATGTGAGCGGGGAGTTTTCCATGATCAAAGCGGCTGCCGGTTTCGGCTGGATTGATGGGGAAAAGGCGATGATGGAAACAATGACCTCCATAAAGAGGGCCGGGGCGGATATCATCGTTACCTATTTTGCCCAGGATGCGGCAAGAGTTCTCCGGAGATAGTCTCGTCCGGCCGCAGACAAATCAGCTTTCCTCTTTAAAGAAGATATCTACAACTTCAAATTCTCTGATGCCGCCCGGGGTTTTGACCTTGATATTATCGGCGATTATCTTGCCAATCAACGCTTTTCCTATGGGAGAGGTTACGGATATTTTGTTTTCACTTACATCAGATTCGAAGGGGCCCACCAATTGATATTTTTCACTTTTTCCTGTGTTGATATCTTCAATGATAACCATTGATCCAAAGACAACCTTTTCATTACTGAGACCCTTTAAGTCAACAATGTTTGACAGGGCAAGATTGTTTTCGATCTCCTGCAGCTTACCCTGAATAAAAGACTGCCGTTCCTTGGCTGCCGCGAATTCTGCGTTTTCAGATATATCTCCATGGGCTCTGGCTTCTTCAATGTCTCTTATATTTTCAGGCACGGAGACTGTCTTCAGATGTTCCAGTTCCTTCTTTAATTTTTCAAACCCTGCTTTTGTAATAGGTATTTTTTCCATGCTGCTTTTCCATCTTTCATTGCAAATCGAATGGTTGAGCCTGGCCTGGAGGCAGGAAAGACGGGGGCTGAATTTGCTGATGGTGTGAGCGCTAAGGGTGACTTTCTCAGCAATCTCTAAAAAATAATGACCTTTACAAGCTCAGCCTCAACTCCACGTTAGGCTTAATTTCAACTTATCAGGTTATAGAATCATCACGATTTAACCAGTTTCACCATATATCGTATTGCGTTAGACGTCAAGCGCTACATTTTGGATTTATCCTTTCCTTGCGAAGACTTTTTAATAGTGTTAAATTAAGAATCAAATTTATAATCACTCTGTTGACTGAGATGTTACGGCACATATGATTGATAAATATGAGAGGGATGTTAATTACCTCAGGATATCGGTCACAGACAGGTGCAACCTTTGCTGCACTTACTGTACCCCCATAGAAGGGCGATCCCTGCTTGGGCATGATGATATTCTCCGCTATGAGGAGATATTAAGGGTCGTAAGGGCGGCGGTGAAGATGGGGATCGTCAAGGTCAGGGTAACCGGCGGTGAGCCCCTCGTCAGGCGAGGCATTGTAGATTTTATCGGTTTGCTGAAATCAATAAGAGAACTTACTGACATCAGCCTGACGACAAACGGTATCTTTCTTGAATCGTTTGCCGTCAGGCTCTTCGGCGCAGGTGTGAAAAGAATCAATATAAGTCTCGATTCTTTGAATGCCGGGAAATATGCACATATTACCAGAGGAGGGGACCTTTCTGCAGTTCTGCGGGGCATTGATAAGGTATACGGGGTTGGTTTTTCGCCTATCAAGATCAATATTGTGGCGATAAGGGGATTTAACGATGACGAAATACTTAATTTTGCAAGACTGACCCTTGATAAGCCGTATCAGATCAGGTTCATTGAGATGGTGCCCATAGGCAAGGCGGGTCTGGAGAATAATGGCAGGTATCTATCTAACGAGATCGTAAGGGAAAGAATCTGCAGTTTTCACCGGCTTGAACCTGTTAATGGTAATCAGGGGGCAGCGGTTGGGGGCCCTGCGCGGATGTACCGGATCGTTGATAGTTTAGGAGAGATTGGCTTTATAAGTCCCATCAGCCATCAGTTCTGCCATTCTTGTAACCGGCTTCGTCTCACGGCGGATGGCCATCTGCGTGCGTGTCTGCTTTCAGATGAAGAGATAGACCTTAAGGGCCCAATGCGTGATGGATGTTCTGATGAGGAGTTAGAGGGTCTTATAAAGATGGTAATTGCCGGAAAACCGGAACATCACAGTATAGCATTGAGTGAAAACCGGATCAAAAAATGCGTGAGAGAAATGGTTTCCATAGGTGGATAAAGAACGTCAAACGAGGGAAAGATGATCTTTACTGAGGAGACAGCTAAGTCGTATGAAGACTGGCTTCATACACCTGTAGGGCGTTATATTGATGGGAGGGAGAAAGAACTGATCCTTGCCCTTGCCATGCCGAGGGATGGCGAAAGGCTTCTCGACGTGGGTTGTGGTACAGGCGAACATCTGTTCCTCTTCCGGGAAAAAGGTTGTGATGTAACGGGGCTCGAACCGTCACCATTTATGCTTGAAATAGCCAGGCAAAAACTTGGTAACAGGGCAGCCTTTCATGTAGGGAAAGCCGAGGATCTTCCCTTTTCCGACAATGAATTCGATATCGTAACTTTGATTACCTCCCTTGAGTTCATTGATGATCCGGAAAAAGCGATATCAGAGGCCATAAGGGTATCACGGAACAGAGTCCTTATTGGGGTCCTGAACAAATACTCTTTAATTGGTGTTCAGCGAAGGTTAAAATTGTTCAGACCATCCGTTTATCATAGCGCACGCTTTTTTCATATTGCTGAATTGATTACTATGGTGAGGAATCAACTTCATGATGTACACATCAAGTGGGGAAGCGTTGTTTTTCTACCTTATGGGTGTCATAAGTTTGCCGGAGCCATGGAAGAGTCCATACCGGTAATGAAAAATCCCTTCGGTGCCTTTATTGGCCTGTCGTTTCCTGTTACCTTTATGTACAGGACAGTCCAGGATATCATCGGGGAACCGTTTAAGATAAAAACGGAAAGCAGATATTCGATGCGGGAAGTTGTAAAGGGAATGAAGGAATGATCCGGGAAGCTATGCTATATGAAAAGATGGATGATGGTAAGGTGAAATGCCATCTATGCAGTCACAGGTGCAGGATTAATCTTTCAAAGCGCGGTATATGCGGGGTACGGGAAAACAGGGAGGGGATACTCTACACTCTGGTCTATGGCAGGATCATTGCGGAAAATATTGATCCCATTGAAAAAAAACCTCTTTTTCATCTCTGGCCCGGATCAAAATCATTTTCCATCGCCACAGTAGGGTGTAATTTCCGTTGTTCTTTCTGCCAGAATAACGATATTTCACAAATACCCCGGGAGAAAGGGGAGATCATGGGAAGGGAGGTTTCTCCTGCATATATTGTGGAAAAGGCTGTGGGGACAGGATCGAGGACCATTTCCTACACCTACACGGAGCCTACGGTTTTTTTTGAGTTTGCCTATGATGTTGCACGTCTTGCCAGTGAAAAAGGGCTGAAGAATGTATTTGTGACCAATGGTTTCATGACGGGGGAGGCTATAGAAAAGATAGCGCCGTTTCTGGACGCGGCCAATGTAGATTTGAAGTCTTTCCGGGATGATTTCTATAAAAAAATGTGCGGGGCACGTCTGACGCCGGTTCTTAACAGCTTAAAGAAGATGAAAAAAATGGGTATCTGGGTGGAGGTAACCACTCTTCTCATCCCCGGGTTGAATGACAGCGATGAGGAACTCCGGGAGATTGCCGAGTTCATCTGTTCGATCGGGGCGGAAACTCCCTGGCATATCAGTCGTTTTTATCCTCAATATGAAATGACCACGCTACCTCCCACACCCCTTGAAACAATACACCGGGCCGCGCAAATCGGTAAGACATGCGGGCTTAAGTATGTTTACAGCGGTAATGTGCCGGGGGATGAAGGGGAGAATACGATATGCTCCAGTTGTGGGGAGCTCCTCATTAAACGGTATGGATTCTATATTGAAAATATTTGTCTGCAGGGTTCAAACTGCCCCCGATGCGGTACCTCTCTAGATGGAACATTCTAACGGGTCAGGGGAGCCAGTCCATGTTCTCGTCTTCGTAAGATTGAGATAACACGTTCTTGGCCTTCTCAAGGCAACCTACAGGAACCATGATCTCTACTCCACCCAAACCATCAATAGTTAACGCATAAATTGTTCCTGCGACGTCGTATTTCAGTCGGGCGGGGATGCCTTCGGTCTTGAGCCTTCCCATAACAATATACGCATTGGTCATACCTGATGCCGTATGAACAGTTTCCCATTTCCCCTCATCCACCATATTATTTTCCTCTATTAAGGCAGATATTTCCTTCTGAATCCAATTTTCTCTGTTTTGCAAAGGCCTATCATATTAAAGGGCGATGATGCAGCTTTTTTCTATATGGACAGAAATTCTAAAAGCGCCCCTGTTTTTCAATCGAAATGAATCAAATTGGTATTAATTGGTCACCTTTGTTCTACATACTAAAGGGTATATCTTGCAGGCTATGCAGAATCTGAAAATTGCTTCAAGAGCAGCAAAAAACATAAAAATTGAACCAATAACCAGACTTGTTCTATGATAATTGAGTAAATAGAATACAGCTGTCATGCAGCAAAATATAAACCCGATTTTTGCTGCAAAAACTTTGGGACCGGCATTTACTATTTTGGGTCTGATTTTGAAAACACGGAGAATAGTTTTGCTGACAGCACTATAATAGCTATATGACGGGTTAAGAAAACCACGTATAAAAAAATCAATAGACAGGACCAGAATAATCCATTTATGAGAAGTGAAAAAGAAAAACATAAAAGAGAGAATAGCCAAAGCTGCATTTATTTGTACGGCTTTTTCATTTACTAATCTGAACGATATGGGACACATTTTCCCCATAATAGAAACCTCCCCCAATTTATAATGCTTAAATCAGCCATTGCTTTCAGGGACCGGCTGGAGCAAATTTTATGGACATTCTACAAAGCGAATTCCATTCCTTCCGCTGCAGCAATACATTCAGTTGCAACTCCAGCTTTACTTAAGGAGTTGCGGCAATAGTCCAGTTGCCTATCCATGTCGTCGTCGGTGCGGTCAGGGTCATGATGAAAAAGGCAGAGCTGCTTCACTTCTGATTCAATGGCGAGTTGTATTACAGCGGAATATGTTGAGTGCCCCCACCCGCGGGTTGACCTGTATTCATCGTCGGTGTATTGAGCATCATGAATAAGAAGATCTGCTCCACGGCAGAAGTCGGTGTATTCCCTGTGTGTTGCAGCCCCTGGATGGGCAAAATCCAACTCATTGTCGGTGAGAAAAACGAGAATTTTACCATGCTTGACGAACTTGAAGCCATATCCCCCGTTCGGATGACTTAGTGCAATCGGAATAAAGTTCACGAGACCAATACTTCCAATGCTGGGGCATTCGCATCCAAAAACAAAAGATGCTTTCATTCCTTTAAATTCGACAGGGAAGAACGGTGCTGTCATCTGGGTTTCGAAATAACTTCGCAGAACACTTTGTACTGCAGGTCCCCCATAGACATTGATCTTGTAGCTATTAGAGTAAGCGGGAGAAAAGAAAGGAAAACCCAGGATATGATCCCAGTGCGTGTGAGTTAGCACAAGACACAACTCCGCGAGCTCTTTTTCCTTCAGTAACTGCTTGCCGAGCAACCGAATTCCCGATCCGGCATCTACAATGATGATACCGCCTTCACGGGGCCTGATTTCAACGCAGGTGGTGTTTCCTCCATAGCGGACTGTGTCCTGCCCAGGTGCACAAATGGAGCCGCGGCAGCCCCAAATCTTAATTTTCATTGTAATCTCCCTTGCTCATAACACTTGCCTTAACCAGCGTGGACACTTACGCTGGTTGTAAAACGTGCCATGCTCCTTCCTCGTCCGGCTGAAGGTGTGGGTAAGGCATCATTTGTTTTGGCGAATCTCAGACAGCAAATCTAATTGAACTTCTTGGATCTGTACCAGTCTTTCCCACTAATGCGATAACAGATGATCTATTTTTTCATGAAGATGCCGAATCTCCAGTTCGGCTTTCAGATTGACTTGATAATCATGCTGCGATCGAAGTCGATCTTTAGCCTCTTGCCCTTTCTGACTCAAGGATTGAGTGGACATAATTTGCCCGATACTTTGCCAGATCATCCCGGCAGATGTAGCTATCATCAGACCAATCAGGATGGTCACGGCGAATTAACTGTGCGACAGGTTGACCTACAATGGCACCTCGCACGATCGCCCGAGAGCTGAATTCTTTTCCACAGACTGTGCAATTATGCAAATTACTTTTCGTACTCATTCAACGTATCTTCTGTCTATGAAAATCAGAGTGGCGGTGATGGGCCAGCCGGTTTATTTACGGGGAAATTTGCCGGAGCAAATAAATTTTCTGGCAACTTTGTCCCATTCCTGTTATCAGGAAAACGTAATTATTTTAACAGGGATCAGAAACAAATGTCAACATCATAAAGCTTACCCTGCTTCATCTTGACTTTCAAAGCCGGTCTGCTATGCTTTTAAAATCCTTAATTATTAAGGAGACCGAAGAATGAATAAAAGGATCAAAAGTCTCCTGTCAATATCGCTTTTGAAGATAACTTCCTTCGTTATCTTAATCGCCCTTGTATTATTCTTCCTGGATGTTCCCTTCCTGCGTTTTATGGAATTGAAGGCCCTAGATTTGAGGATGCTCTCCCGGGGGGAAATTTCTCCAGGGGATGAAGTAGTTATTGCGGTGATAGATGAGAAGAGCGTTAGTGAGCTGGGGCGGTGGCCATGGCCGAGGACGACAATGGCCATGCTTGTTGATACCCTGAAGGAATATGGGGCCAAGGTAGTGGGATTTGACGTTGTTTTTGCTGAGCCTGATGAAAATTCTTCCCTGAAAACGATTATCTCCCTTTCAAATAGGGCTAAAAATATCGGCATTCGGGATGAGAGACTGGATAAATTGCTGACAGAGGAAAAATTGACGGCCGATACCGATGTCAGCCTTGCTGAAGCGATCGAGCGGGCAGGGAATGTCACCCTCGGTTATTTCTTTCATATTTCAAAAAAGGATGTTGCCCACCTTAGTAAAGAAAAAATCGAGGCAGATATCGAAAATATTTCCAGCTCCAGATATCATATGATCCAATCAAAAGTAAAATCGGATGAATCCGCCCTTTTCCATGCCTATGCCGTAGTGGCAAACCTGAAACCGTTTTCCGAAGTAGCGGAGAATAGCGGTTATTTTAATGCATTCCCCGACACTGACGGAGTGATCAGGTGGGTTCCTCTGGTTATCAAATTCCAGGACAACTACTATTCATCATTGGCTCTGTCGCTGTTGCTCCAGTATCTCGATTGGCCTATGCTCACTCTGAATCTGGCTGAATATGGAGTAGAGGGGATAGAGATAGACACGCTCAAGATCCCCATTGATGAGTCAGGGAGAATGCTGATCAATTACCTAGGTCCGGTAAAGACTTTTCCCCATTACTCGGTTTCCGATATTATTAATGGCCGTCTTTCCCCCGATCATTTCCGTGGTAAAATCGTGATCGTGGGCGCCACAGCCATCGGAATTTATGACCTCAGAGTAACACCCTTCAGCACGGTTTACCCTGGGGTAGAAGTACATGCAACCGTAATCGATAACATTCTTCAGCAAAACTTTCTTCAGCAATCCTTCTGGACTAAGGTTTTGGATTTTTGTGCCATTGTCTTTTTTGGTCTAATCATAGGTATCGTTATTCCCCGTCTGAAGGCTGTTTCCGGGATAATCATCAGCATTTTTATTATTGCTGTTTTTGTCATCACGAACACTTATATTTTTTCACATTACAACATCTGGTTGAATCTTATTTACCCTTTGCTGACAATGCTGGCGGTTTATATGGCCATAACTATCTACCGGTATATTACTGAAGAGAAAGAAAAGAAGAAGATCCGGGGTGCCTTCCAGTATTACCTTACTTCCTCCGTCATCAATGAGATGTTGAAAGACCCGTCAAAACTGAAACTGGGAGGGGACAAAAAAAACCTGACGGCACTTTTTTCCGATATCAGGGGGTTCACTACTGTATCTGAGAAGCTGACGCCTGAAGAACTTGTCCATCTTTTGAATGAATATCTGACGGCCATGACCGATTTGGTGTTCAAATATGATGGTCTTCTCGATAAGTACATGGGGGATGCCATCATGGCCGTATTCGGGGCCCCCCTTGATCAACCTGACCACCCGATGAGGGCTTGTAAAACCGCTCTCGATATGATGGAAGCATTGAAAAAGCTGCAGAAAAAATGGGCGGATGAGGGGCGGCCGGTTCTCGATATTGGTATAGGTATCAACAGCGGCGACATGGTAGTAGGTAATATGGGTTCGGAAATGCGGTTTGATTATACCGTTATGGGAGATAGTGTGAACCTCGCCTCCAGGCTGGAAGGAATCAATAAAGAGTATGGAACAAATATTGTAATCAGTGAATATACGTATGCCGCCGTCAAGGATGCCATGTTCTGCCGGGAACTGGATTCTGTCAGGGTTAAAGGGAAGAAACTTCCCGTGAAAATTTATGAACTTTTAGGGGAAAAGAAAAACGGACAGGAAGATGAATTTGTCAGGCTTTTTGAGGATGGACTGGCAAGGTACAAAGAGGGAAAGTGGGATGAGGCGCAAGCTGCCTTCCATGAGGTTCTGAAAGTCCGACCCGGCGACCCTTCTTCGGAGTTGTACATCAAAAGATGTCAGGAACTTAAAGAGATTCCGCCTGAAGTCCCCTGGGATGGTGTTTTCACCATGACGAAAAAATAGGTAACCGGAAGACAAAAGGACTTAACCAACTTTCTATTAGTATTTGTGACCGGCAAGTGATGCACAACATGTCAAAAAAAGAGCAATATAGGAGCTGGGTCGAAGTTGATCTGGATAACTTTGCCCATAACTGGGATGAAATAAAAAGGCTGGTTGGCCGGGAGGTAAAGGTCCTTCAGGTGGTCAAAGCAGACGCCTATGGCCACGGAGCAATAGAGATCTCCAATTGCGCCTTGAAAAAAGGTGCCGCCGTGCTCGGGGTTGCCAATGCCGATGAAGGTGTGCAACTTCGGATAAGCGGGATCACGGCACCTGTACTGATACTTAGTCCCTCTACAGATTCTGAGATCAATGAAATTATTAAGTATAATCTGGTACCATCAGTGTCGGACCTGGGGTTTGCCCGCGAGCTGCAAAAGAAATGCGAGGAGGCGGATATAAGGGTGCCGATTCACATCGAGGTGGATACAGGCATGGGAAGGAGTGGAACGATTTATCGGGAGGCCTTTGCCATGATCCGGGAAATCTTCAGTCTTCCCAATTTAATCGTAGAAGGTATCTTTACCCATCTTGCCGTGAGCGAAGTTGTCACTGAATACAGCGAGATGCAGTGGAACCTTTTTCAGGAACTTCTTGACAAACTGGAGAAACAACATCTCCATATCCCTATCAGACATATATCAAACAGTGGCGCCATCATGAACTTTCCCCGTTTTCATCTGGATATGGTAAGGGCCGGTATTATGACTTACGGAATCCATCCATCACGGGAAACAAAACCAAAAGCAGATCTCGCCCCGGTTATGAGCTTTAAAACCAGGGTGGTTCTAATTAAGGAATTCCAAAAAGGGTGCAGTATCGGTTATGGCAGATCTTATGTAACGGATAGAGTCACCTGTGTTGCCACCATACCGATCGGATACAGTGATGGCTACGGGTTAATTCTTTCCAATCAGGGAGAAGTCTTAATCAGGGGAAAGCGAGCGCCGATTGTGGGACGTATTTCCATGGACATGTGTACCGTCGATGTCAGCCATATCAAGGATTGTCGGATTGGTGATGAGGTTGTCCTGATGGGCTATCAGGGTAGTGAGTGTATTTCTGCCAATGAAATTGCCGACAGGGTAAAAACCATCAGCTATGAGATTTTATGCGCTCTGGGAAAACGGGCCCCCCGTATTTTTCTGCAGAAGGGGGAAACAGACACCATAGAGCCACGATTACGCAGGATATTCATCCCTGATGAGGAGAAGTCGATTTCCCGGATTGACAATATTATCCGTCGCTGTTTCCAGACGCGGGCGCAGAATGCAGAGTTTGGCGATGCCGTATATTATGAAATGTTTGAAACTTTTTTCGGTAAAGATAACCGGCAATTAGAGCTGAGAACTGACTTCAGATATCACATAAATATTTCAGACCTTACTGGGGAGAAAGGCGAAGACCCTCTAAAGGAGGATTACTTCAGGGTAACCACCCACATCGAGTATACAAAGATCCTGAGAGATCATATTTTTATGATCGGCTGTGCCACAAATAATGAGCAACTGGCCGCTCTTTTCGAGGACAGGCAATGCGAATACCGGTGGCTTCTGAATCACAGTGGTGATCATGTTACGGAGAGGGATTTCAGGGTTGAGGGGGTGCGGATTGACGGACAGAACATTCCGATTATCAAAAAAGAAAACAAAGCAAAGGGTTACGAGGTCTGGTGCAGGAGCGAAGATTTAAAAGAAAGATTGAACAGACAGGTTTTGATAGAGATTGAGATAGCCACCACGAAATCTAAAAAAAGCAAAGACTTCTCCGTATATCTCGTCTATCCTACGAGGGGGTTGGAAATATCCTTTAATTATGGGGGAACAAAGATCAGGAATGTAAGGGAGATCAGCTTCTTCGCCGGTAAACATCCCTATCCGGAAGTTGTCAGGGAGGAAGGGAAGGCGATCAGGCTGAGGATCAGCGAAAACGAGTGGATATTTCCCAACAGCGGCGTTACCTTTATCTGGGAGCTCTGAAAGGAACAGTTTCCCGCCACGATTAATAACATTCAGATCTTATATGCCGTAGAACTTTATGATAAGTAAAAGAACTATATTGCCATAGATGCCGGCCAAGACATCATCTGCCACAATTCCTACTCCACCCGTAAGCCTCCTGTGGAAATAGCCGGCAGGGAAACACTTCACAATATCAAAGAAGCGGAAAAGAACAAAACCAAGAAAGACATGTAAGCCTGTCCCCGTGACCAGAAACATGGCGTACTGAAAGCCGATGATCTCATCAATCACGATGTGCGGTGAATCCTTTTCATTTAATATTTTTTCCGCTTTATCTGACAGATACAATGCCAGGCAGGTAAGGACTAATAACGTTATCAGATAGTAAGGCCAGGACAGAGACGAAAGGATAAGATATAGGGGAATACCTACAACTGTTCCCGCGGTTCCGGGGGCAAGCGGTACAAATCCGCTTCCGAAACCGGTTGCCGTAAACTTTATGAGTCTTTCAGCCAGATAACACCCCTCCTTATATTATTATAATAATCGAATTACCCCCTTTTATTGCCTCTGTCAATGGTTTTGACAGAGACTGCCAAATAAATGCCGTCAACCCAGAGAGAGTAATCCGGTAATTCGGTGAATCTGTCGGTAAGAAAGGGAGTTTGCGCAAAAAGAGGGCTTGTGTTATACATATTATTAAATTTCTCTGCGTTTCTATTCTTTGGGAAGGAGGACCTTTGTGCCGCCCCCAACCACGCTATTTACATTGACACCAAAAATATTTCTTCAGGTTCGTCCCTGTGTGCATGAATATTTGAAGGGCTGGATAGAACGGGCTGCGGTAATTCCCAATGCCGAACTAAGAAAACAGGCCCTCGCGAGTATCGATACCAAGACGTTTCACTGTGAAGGGGGCGCTGTTTACGGGCTCCTGGCCGGGGATCGATACCCGGAGGCAATCCGTTTCATTGTTGCGTACCAGACCATCAGCGATTATCTGGACAATCTTTGCGATCGCAGTACATCCTTGAATCCTGATGATTTCCGGGTCTTGCATACTTCACTCAATCATGCCCTGACACCGACGGCAGGAATAGATGATTATTATCGTCTTCGCGACGAACGGGATGATGGCGGCTACCTGGCTTCCCTGGTGAATACCTGTCAGACGGCACTGGCAGAGTTGCCTGCCTATCGGCAGATCGCCCCCTATCTCCTTGAATTGGCCGCCGACTACTGCGATTTGCAGGTTTACAAGCATGTGCGTAAAGAAGAACGCCTTTCCCTGATGCAGGCGTGGTTTGAAGAGAAAAGGGCTGTTCTGCCGCCCATGGAGTGGTATGAGTTTGCCGCCTGCTGTGGTTCCACGGTCGGCATATTCTGTCTTGTCGCCCAGACTTACAATGAAGATTGCACCGATGAACTCATGAAGAATTTGAAAAATGCCTACTTTCCCTGGGTGCAGGGGTTGCATATTCTCCTGGATTATCTGATTGACCAGGATGAAGACTGTCGTGGCGGTGACCTGAATTTTTGTTCCTACTATAAAGATTATGAGACGATGATTTTCCGCCTGTCCCATTTCTACCGGCAGGCAAATGTGAGCATTTCGCGTTTACCCTATGCATCCTTTCATCGCATGATCAATCAGGGCATGCTGGGCATGTATCTTGCCGATAATAAGGTCTACCGGCAAAGAGAAGTGAGACGGGCGGCGAGGAAAATGATCTTTCTGGGAGGTCCCGGGAGCTTGTTTTTTTATCTTATCTGCTGGTTGTATAGACGTATGTCGGCAAGCAGGCCTCATATCCCTTCCCCTGTCATTTCGAAGAAACGCAGTGACTGAGAAATCTTCACCGCCTGTTATCCCGGACTTGATCCGGGATAAGAATCACGAAAAATCCCTTGACTGATTCCATATTCAGGTATACTTTTCTCATAAATTTCAAGCAGATATTGAGGATAATATTGTAACACTTTTTACCAGAATTCTAAGAGGGACACATGGACTGATTTTACGAAACCCCGCTTTTCACAAGAGAGCGGGGTTTCTTTTTTATTAATAATATCGAAACGTTCGTAATCAGAAAGGAAAAAAGTGGCATCAGAGCGGAACGGCGCTAATCTCGGATTTGAAAGCCAGTTGTGGGCGGCGGCTTGGATCTGATCCGCCAAGAGTCCAGATGCTTGAGGATGTCACGGATCACCGACGGGTCTTCTATACTGCTGATGACCCGCATGACGCCCTTGCACTTTGGACAGATCTTTCTATATCAAACGTGCCCGATTCCTTTCTTCATCACAGGCATCTCCCTTTAAGAGAGGCTACCTTATATACTATTCCCAGGGAGTGACATAATCATATTGCATTAACAGCAGATGTTTCATTTCTTGACATGTGATATATCCATGGTTAATCTATCTGCAAGACTAAGGTTAGCTTTATTATTGTAGTAGGTTCTTGATTCATAGGCTGAAAGTAAATATATGAGAATGGAGATGAATCCCATCAACAGAACCTTCTTTGATTTTGCCTGCCGTATTGCGACTGAGATAGAGGCGGCGGCCATACTGCTGTACGCCAATGTGGCCACAGATCTTCCGATTCCGACTGAGCAAAAACTGGATTTTGATTTGGTCCTGGTTACAAAAGGGAAAGAAGAGCTGCCGGAAAGATTTAAAGATTCAGGAACGATACTGAATGTCCCTAATGTTCATTTAACCAGGGTCGGTCAGATAAAAATCGCCATTACTAAAGGTATCGCCACGGGCTTATTTAAGAAGGGGGACAAGTTAGTTTGTCTAACCGGTATTCCCAGCTTTGGCTATGTGGACAGTATGTTTGTGATCGATGTGGGTAGAGAATTTGAGATTCTAACTTCAAAAGATATGGCAGATATAATTGAGGGGATCTATCCTGAAGTTTTCGGTGCGGTTCTGAATATAGCCCTTGAATTAGCCGCTCAGGGAAGGGAAGGCCGCAAGGTGGGTACCATTTTTATCCTGGGTGATCACGAAAAGGTGCTGCAACTCTCCAGACAGATGATCATGAATCCCTTCCTGGGATACCCCGAGGAGGAACGAAATATCCTCAATCCTGACCTGATGGAGACGATTAGGGAGTTTTCGGCCATTGATGGTGCGTTTATTATAAAGGATAATGGCACTATAGTGACGGCGGGGAGGCATCTCAACGCGGCCTTAGAGAACAGGGATTTTCCGCCTGGTCTCGGTAGCAGGCATATTGCTGCTGCCGGTATCTCAAGCGTTACACATGCCATTGCCGTAGTTTTGTCGGAATCAACAGGCAATGTTACCGTATTTAAAAATGGAAAGATCTTTGTAAGCATTGAGAAACCTATAGAATAGGCAAGTGTTAGTTTAACCGAATATTTACGGATAGAGGCGCTATGAGATTTGACAAATTTACCTTAAAGGTTCAGGAGGCTATCCAGGAGGCCCAGACACTGGTGAATAGTTACAGACATCAGGGGATAGATGTGGAGCATCTTCTTCTTGCCTTCCTCAAACAGCCGGAAGGAATTGTCAGTGAGGTCCTGAAAAAATTGGGAGCGGATCCCCGGCATATTGAAAGTGAAATTAAAGGAGCGCTTGAGAGGATGCCGAGAATCGAGGGCGCAGGGACCGGTCAGACTTACATAACACCCAGGCTGAATAAAGTGATGGACACAGCCCTTACTGAGGCAGCGCGATTAAAGGATGAATATGTCAGTGCTGAGCATATTCTGGTCGCGATCACTGGGGAAAAAGAGGGACATGCAGTAAGGATCCTTCACAGTGCAGGGGTTACAAAGGACGGCATCTTCAAGGTGCTCGTAGAAATCAGGGGAACTCAGAGAATTACCGATCCCAACCCCGAGGAAAAGTATCAGGCCCTGAAACGTTATGCGAAAGACTTCAATGAACTGGCCCGTAAGGGATCCTTTGATCCTGTTATCGGAAGGGATGAGGAGATCAGAAGGGTAATGCAGGTTCTTTCCCGGAGGACTAAGAATAATCCCGTCCTCATCGGGGAACCGGGTGTTGGAAAAACTGCCATTGCGGAAGGTCTTGCCCAGCGTATCGTTAACGGCGATGTCCCGGAAAATTTGAAAAATAAGCGGGTTGTCGGTCTCGACATTGGAGCGCTTGTGGCAGGCGCAAAATACAGGGGGGAATTTGAAGATAGATTAAAGGCGGTTCTCAAAGAGGTAACAGAGGCACAGGGTGAGATTATCCTCTTTATAGATGAGATACATACTGTTGTAGGAGCCGGTGCGGCGGAGGGAGCTGTTGATGCCTCCAATATGTTGAAACCTGCCCTTGCCCGGGGAGAATTGCGATGTGTGGGCGCCACTACCCTCAATGAGTACCGGAAGCATATCGAAAAAGACCCTGCCCTCGAACGCAGGTTTCAGCCCATCATCGTGAGAGAACCTACGGTCAAAGACACCATTGCCATCCTTCGAGGTCTCAAGGAACGTTACGAGGTCCATCACGGGGTGAGAATTAAGGATGCAGCGATCATTACCGCGGCCACGCTTTCCAACCGGTACATAAGTGACCGTTTTTTGCCGGACAAGGCAATTGATCTGATTGATGAGGCCGCTTCTCGTCTCAGGATCGAACTGGACAGCATGCCGGCTGAAATTGATGCAATAGACAGAAAGGTGATCCAACTGGAGATAGAACGGCAGTCTCTGAAAAATGAAACCGATCCTATATCTGTGGAAAGGCGTGATAAAATTGACAAGGAACTGGCCCAGCTTAAGGAATCGATGAATAGAATGAAACTCCACTGGATGAGTGAAAAGGAGGCGATCAAGAAAATACAGGAGATCAAGGGAAGGATAGAGTCATATAAAACTGATGAATTAAATGCTCAAAGGGATGGAGATCTTGCCAGGGCAGCGGAGATTCGTTACGGAAAACTTGTGGAATTGAACAAGGAACTGGAGCAGGAGCATGTAAAGCTTTCGGAAACCCAAAAAGACACAAAGATGTTGAAGGAAGAGGTAGACGCGGAAGATGTGGCGGAGGTAGTGGCGAACTGGACCGGTATCCCTGTAACGCGCATGATGGAAAGTGATATACAGAAATTGGTTCACATGGAAGAGAGGCTTAAGCTCAGAGTTATCGGTCAGGATGAGGGTGTCCAGGCTGTCTCCAGCGCTCTGAGGAGAGCTCGCTCAGGACTTCAGGACCCGAATAGACCGATAGGATCCTTTATCTTCATGGGCCCTACCGGTGTAGGAAAAACAGAACTGGCCAGGGCGCTTGCTGAATTCATGTTTGACAATGAACAGGCTATGATCAGGATTGATATGTCCGAATTCATGGAGAAGCATTCCGTTGCCAGGTTGATCGGTGCACCTCCCGGATACGTCGGCTACGATGAAGGTGGGTACCTTACCGAAGCGGTCAGGAGAAGGCCGTATTCAGTCCTCTTGTTCGATGAGATAGAAAAAGCCCATCCCGATGTGTTTAATATTCTGCTCCAAATACTGGACGACGGCAGATTAACCGATGGCCACGGCCGGACGGTGGATTTTAAAAATACAGTTGTGATCATGACCTCTAACGTAGGCGGTCAATGGATACAGGACCCCTCTCTTGACGATGAAGAGAAAAGTATCAGAACCATGGAGGCTTTGAGGGCCACATTTAAGCCGGAATTCCTCAATAGAATAGATGATATTATTACCTTTCGGGCACTTACCAGAGGTGATATCGATCGTATTATTGAAATTCAAATCGGTCTGATTCAAAATAGGCTTCAGGAACGGAAATTGAGCCTCGCCTTGACAGACAGCGCGAAAAGCTATATAGCTGATGCCGGTTACAGTCCTGCTTACGGGGCACGGCCATTGAAGAGGGTTCTTCAGAAATTGATCCTCGACAACCTGGCGATGAAGATTTTAGAAGGGAAGTTTACAGAAGGCGATCATATCATCGTTAATAAGACAGATAAGGGAGAGATGACTTTTGAAAAAGATACTAACGGTATTGGAGGTTTAACATGAATATCATAAAAACCGGCTTATTGCTGGGTGTCCTTACGGGTCTTCTAATGCTGATCGGGGGTTACTTCGGCGGTCAGCATGGGGTCGTCATTGCTTTTATCTTTGCCGTGGTGATGAACTTCGGCAGTTACTGGTTTTCAGACAAGATAGTCCTGCGTATGTATCGTGCCCAGGAGGTATCGGAAAGTCAGGCTCCTGAATTATTCGCAATGGTAAAAGATTTGGCTTTGAAAGCCTTTCTCCCCATGCCGAGGGTTTACATTATTCCAGGTGATACGCCGAATGCTTTTGCTACCGGACGAGATGAAAATCATGCCGTAGTGGCCGTAACAGAGGGGATATTGAAGATATTGAACAGAGATGAACTGGAGGGTGTTATCGCCCATGAGTTGACCCATATCAAAAACAGGGACATACTCATCGGTTCTATTGCTGCGACGCTGGCCGGAGCGATTGTCATGCTGGCTCACATGGCCCAATGGGCGGCGATCTTTGGTGGAGTGAGCCGTGACAGTGATGAAGAAGGTGGAGGTATCTTTGGCCTGATCATGATGGCAATTCTGGCGCCTCTTGCGGCAACGATAATTCAGATGGCGATATCACGTTCCCGGGAGTATCTTGCCGATGATGGCGGGGCAAGAATATCGGGTAAACCTTATGGCCTGGCAAGCGCCCTCGATAAACTGGCGAAGGGTTCACAGGCAATACCCATGAAGGCAAACCCGTCAACAGCACATATGTTTATCGTAAACCCTCTGACAGGGAAGTCCCTTATGAATCTCTTCAGTACCCATCCTCCTATTGAGGAGAGAATTGCCAGACTGAGGGCTGTAAGGCCGCGGTAACAATTGCCGTAACGGTTCAAAGGGATAACTCTCGTCATACAAGCGCTTGGACATTACCCTTGTCAGTACTAAGCCGGCAGGCATGGAGACGAAAAAGCTTTTATTCGTACTTTTTGAATAAAAATCTATTATTTTGCAAATATCTCGAACTGATATAATTAAAAGGAGGATATACCTCATGGAAGATGAAAAAGAAGATGGGAAAAAGAGTTTTGTAGTAAAGGATAGGCGCATCTTTAACGAATCGGGAGACGTACGTGAGGAGGAATCTCAGAAAGTTAAAGAAACGGACCCCGGGGATAAAAAACAAGAAGAGCAGACACCGCCGAAGACGGAACAACAAAGACAGGAAGGTGAGGAAGCCTATCCGGAGGTCAACTTTACCAGCTTTGTATTTTCTATGAGTACCACGGCGATGTATCACTTCGGCGATTTTCCCGATCCGGCGTCCAAAGAAGTAAAGAAAAATTTACCGGCCGCAAAACAGACTATTGATATAATGGGCATGTTAAAAGATAAAACGGAAGGTAATCTCGATGAAAACGAAAAATCCATGTTAGAAGGCATACTTTACGAGTTGAGGATGAGGTATGTGAAGGAAAAAGCCGAACAATGATCAGGAGGGAACTATCACCGGCAAAGCTGAACCTGCATATCAGTGTACTTCGAAAGCGGGAAGACGGCTACCATGACATAGCAACCCTGATGCAAAAGATAAGTCTCTATGATGAAATGACATTTTCACCTATTAAAAGGGGCATCGTGGTGAAATGTCCGGGGAGTTCCCTTCCGGAAAATGAAAATAACATTATTTACAGGGCAGCGATGGCCATTTTTTCTTATGCTTCCTGTGCGTCCGGTATTGACATTACCATCAAAAAAAAAATCCCTGTTGCGGCGGGCTTAGGTGGTGGGAGTTCCAATGCGGCTGCGGCACTTATGACCATAAACGAGATGTTTGGTTTTCATATATGTACCGATGATTTAATGAAAATAGGGACAAAGTTGGGGGCGGATGTCCCCTTTTTCATTTATGGAAAGACGACGGCATGGGCTCTGGGTATCGGCGATCGTCTCCATACCGCCGGCAGTATTCCTCTTCTGTGGTTTGTTCTGATAACACCCCGTCTCGAAATTTCTACACAGATGGTTTATGAAAATATAAATTTAAGATTGACAAAAAGGACAATAAATTATACCATCCCGCAACTTCAGACAGTAAAAGATTTATTAAAAGAACTGCGTAATGATCTGGAAGAGGTGACACTGAATATGCATCCCTTCTTGCGGCAGTTAAAGGATCTTTTGCTGAAATTTGGAGCTCTTGGTGCTTTAATGTCGGGCAGTGGGCCGACTGTTTTTGGACTATTTTCAGATGCAGAGTCGGCACTAAAGGCAGGAAAGGCTTTGGAAAAGTCCGGCAAGGGAGCTTGGTCTGTATTTGTAGTGCACTCTATCTAATCGCCGTAAGTAATAAACCCTTGGCATAGGATTAATGACTTACGAGTTATGACTTAAAGGGATGGGGCGTCGTCAAGCGGTAAGACACAAGACTTTGGTTCTTGCATGCGGAGGTTCGAATCCTCCCGCCCCAGCCAGTTATTGTCTGGAAGGAATTTAAATGCTTGAGAGGATAAGAGTTTTTTCCGGTAACGCGAATCCGGCACTGGCGGAAAATATATGTAAAAATCTGGGAATATCTCTCGGAAGGGCCAATGTGAGCACTTTCAGTGATGGGGAAACGAGGGTAGAAATCAATGAAAATGTTCGGGGAATGGATGTTTTTATTATTCAGCCAACCTGTGCACCGGTCAATGTAACTTGTATGGAACTGCTCATCATGATTGACGCCATGAAAAGGGCTTCTGCAGATCGTATAACGGGTGTTATTCCCTATTATGGTTATGCCAGACAGGATAGAAAGGTGACTCCCCGGGCGCCGATTTCGGCAAAACTTATCGCCGATCTGATCACTGCGGCAGGGGCCAATCGTGTTCTTTCCGTGGATCTTCACGCCGGCCAGATTCAGGGATTTTTTAATATCCCCGTTGATAACCTGTTTGCCACTCCTATTCTTTTACAATACGCTAAGAGAAACTATACGGACGAAGTTGTTGTTGTTTCCCCCGATACCGGTGGGGTTGAAAGGGCGAGAGCGTTTGGAAAGCGTTTAGGAGCAACCCTTGCCATTATTGATAAAAGAAGAGAGGGAGCGAATGAATCCCAGGTCATGAACATCATTGGTAATGTGAAAAATAAAAAAGTGATCATTCTCGACGATCTTGTTGATACCGGGGGAACCGTGGTACAGGGAGCCGAGGCCTTGCGTGAGGAGGGTGCCACGGAAGTTTCCGTCTTTTGTACTCACCCCGTTCTTTCAGGGCCTGCCATAGAGAGAATTGAAAATTCCTGCATAAAAGAGTTTGTTGTCACAGATACGGTTCCTCTACAGGAAAAAGCGAAAACCTGCAGCCGCATCAAGGTCCTTTCTGTTGCCGGATTGCTCAGCGAGGCAATAAAAAGGATTTATTATAATGATTCGGTCAGCTCGCTTTTTAATTATTAAGAGGTAAAGGGAAAAATTAAGGTCTTCTGGTGAAGCTGATAGTCGGGCTGGGAAATCCTGGTAACCGGTACCAATTTAGTAAACATAACACGGGGTTTCTAGTCCTGGATAAATTGGCGCATCGTCAGAACATATCCCTCAGTCACAAGGGCTTTGACACATGTTTCGGCAAGGGGAAAATTGACGAGACTGCGGTTTTACTTGCCAAACCGCAGACCTTCATGAACCTTAGCGGTGTTGCGGTAAAAAAGCTTACTGATTACTTTAAAACAAATTTTGAGGACCTGATCGTCATTCATGACGACCTCGATCTGCCGTTTGAAACAATCCGCTTAAAGACAGGCGGAGGATACGGAGGGCATAAGGGATTAAGGTCTATAATAGATCGCCTTGGGGGGGCGGATTTTATCAGGGTTAGATTAGGAATAGGAAAGCCGCCTAATACGGCAATGACGGAAGAGTATGTCCTGGGGCGTTTTTCTGAGGAAGAAACGAGAATCTTACCTGACATTACCGGCCGGGCGTGTGATGCTGTGATGGAGATTATTTCATCCGGTGTTCATACGGCGATGAATAAGTTTAATGTCAGAGGGGTTACAAAAAACTTAGATGAGGAGGTATAAACAAAGGTTATGGGAGCTTTAGTTGATTATGCGGCATGGCTGGGTGTTTTGGGGTTGTTACTGGCATTTGCCATCTACAGGTATGTTGTCTCTTTTCCCCCGGGGAATAAGACAATGGTGGAGATCATGGAGAAGATTCATTCCGGTGCGATGATCTTTTTAAAGAGGGAGTATAAGATTATAGCTGTCTTTATGGTCATTGTTACTCTTATTCTCTACTTCTCCTTAGAATCAAAGATGTCGGCTGTTGCCTACGTCTCGGGGGCAATTTGTTCGATGCTGGCAGGAGTTTTCGGTATGCAGGCGGCAACGTACTCCAATGCCAGAACAGCAGAGGCAGCCAGGGAATCCGGCCAGGGCAAGGCCCTGACGGTGGCTTTCTACGGAGGGTCGGTTATGGGACTGTCCGTAGCCAGTCTCGGATTACTCGGAATGGGTATTTTCTTCTACTTCTTTTCCGGTAAAGATCCCTCGGTGATCAACGGTTTTTCTATGGGCGCCTCTTCCATCGCCCTCTTTGCCCGTGTGGGCGGCGGTATTTATACCAAGAGTGCGGATGTGGGGTCCGACTTAGTGGGTAAACTTGAAGCGGGGATCCCCGAGGACGATCCTCGGAACCCTGGAGTCATTGCGGATAATGTGGGGGATAACGTGGGGGATATTGCCGGTATGGGTGCGGACCTCTACGAGTCTTACTGTGGTGCCGTAGTTGCAGCCATCGCCATTGGTGCCACCATGGGCGCAAATAAGATGGTATGGATGTCCCTCCCCATGTTGTTTATCATGGCAGGATTTGTCTCGTCAGTTATCGGGATCGGCTTATTCAATTTCCTAAAGAACTTAAAACCCCAATCGGCCCTCAGTAATTCGCTGTATATCGCCGGGATTCTCTTTATTATCACCTCATTTTTCGTGGTAAAGTATTCCATGGCAAACATGACGGCGGAAGAGTTGAAAGCTGCGGGGATGATCAGTGCTTTGGGACCATTCTGGGCTAATCTCCTCGGTATTGTAGCCGGTATGTTGATCGGTGGCATTACGGAATACTATACCGGACGCGGACCTGTCATAAAGATAGCCGAGGCCTCCCAGACAGGAGCGGCAACAAATATTATCCACGGTCTTGCCGTCGGTTTTGAAAGTGTGGTGGCTCCTGTCTTCTTCATCGGCATCGCTACCTTGCTATCCTATCTCTGTGCCGGTCTCTACGGGATTGCCATTGCCGGCGTGGGAATGCTCGGTACCGTTGGTATGACCATGTCTGTGGACAGCTACGGACCGATAGCGGACAATGCCGGTGGTATTGCCGAACAGGCCAATATGCCCCCCCATACAAGGGAAATTACCGACGGACTGGATGCGGTGGGCAATACCACAGCAGCAATCGGCAAGGGATTTGCCATCGGTTCGGCGGCGCTGACCGCCCTGGCCCTGTTCGCCGCTTACGCCTCCACGGTGAGAACTTTCCCCGGCTTTGAGCACTTTACACTTGACCTCACCAAGGCGCACGTGATCACAGGCGCATTCTTCGGTTCTCTGTTCCCCTGCATGTTAGCTTCACAGACGATGAAAGCGGTAGGAAGCGCGGCCTTTGACATGGTTAACGAGATAAGGCGGCAGTTCAGAGAAATCCCCGGTCTTATGGAGGGAAAGGTGTCTCCCGATTCGGACAGGTGCGTGGATATTGCTACCACCGGCGCACTTAAAAAGATGATCGTTCCGGGAATTTCTGCCGTGCTGGCACCGGTCCTGGTGGGAATATTTGTCGGGCCCGAGGCCCTGGGAGGATTCCTTGCCGGAGCAACCTTAACCGGTGTGGTCCTGGCTCTTTTTATGGCCAATGCCGGCGGTGCCTGGGATAATGCAAAGAAATACGTGGAACAGGGAAACCTGGGAGGCAAGGGTTCCGACGTACACAAGGCAACCGTTATTGGTGATACGGTGGGTGATCCCTTTAAGGATACATCAGGTCCCGCCATGAATATCCTGATCAAGTTAATGTCCATAGTGGCCCTTGTTACGGCACCGGCTATTATTGCTGTCTATAAGATGATTTACTACTAATTCAGGATTGTTTATCCTACTTTCACCACCCTCCTACTAATCCGGGAGGGTGGTGAGATGGGAACCGGCGGCTAGGAAAGGTGGTAGAGGTAATTCCGATTTAGAATTGGAATAAGAGAATAATTGACTAACTTCTGATCCTCTTTTTTAATTCCTTTATTAGTGTTGAGCAGATCTGGTTTGTATCAGCGACTATTGCCACGTCGGCCATTTTCATCATTGTCGCGTTTACATTTTTATTTATGGCGATGATAAATCCGGCGTTGCTTAATGCTGCCGTATGCTGAATAGCGCCACTGATACCGAATGAAAAAAGGACCTTGGGTCTGATGTGCTTACCGGTCTGACCTACCAGAGCTTCTTCGTCCACCCAGTTTGCATATACTACAGGACGTGTTGCTCCGACTTCACCGCCTAAAAGTTGAGCAAGTTCGAATAGGTTTTTATAATTTTTCTTGCTTCCCATTCCCCGCCCTCCGCAGACTACAACCCTCGCGGCTTCTATTTTTTGTCCTTTTTTCTGCCAGCGTTTGGAGCTGATCAGGCGGACTTTTTCTTCCGGAAGATATTCAGGCAAAGCGATACGTATAACTTCACCTGATGCATTGTAATCGTGAGGGATCTCCTGGAATGTTCCCGGCCTTACCGTTGCCATCTGTGGTCGGCATTCTGGAGTTACGATTTCTGCTATCAGATTTCCTCCAAAGGCCGGTGCTATTTGGACCAAAAGGCCATCATCATTGATTTCCAATCCTATACAATCCGCTGTAAGCCCCGTCTTAAGCTTTTTAGCCAGTTTTGGGGCAAACTCACGTCCGAACATCGTTGCTCCAATTAAGACTAATTCAGGTTTATATGTCGTTATTAACATTTCCATCAAAAAGCTATAGGTCTCTATACTATAGTTTTCGAGCTGCGGGTGTTCTATTACATATACTTTTTGAGCGCCGTGTGCGATATACTCTCCCACCCATTCGCTTACGTTATTGCCTAACACAACAGCGCAAACCGAGGCATTAATTTTGCCCGCAAGTTCATTTGCCCTCGACAGAAGCTGGAGTGTCACACGGTTTTGAAAGTAGTTCCGGTAATCCCCGAAAATCCAAATACTGTTCTTTTTTTCACCCATAGCGTTATTCGTCTGTTTTGAGATCTTTTCCTATTGCCCCGCCTATTTTGTCGTCAAACCTGTAAAAAAGTTCTTCAACGATTTTTTCAGGTGAACCTCTCAGTATGATATTTGTTTTCTTTGCAGTAGGAGGGTATACATTTAAAATTCTTGTGGGCGATCCTTTTGTTCCTATTTTTTCGGCATCAAGCCCCAGTTCATATGCATTAAGGCTAATAATATTTGCTTCATCAAATGCTTTCTGTATGCCTTGCATGGGGACGTAGCGGGGAAGGAATTCCTGGGTAGTTATGGTTACCAGTCCGGGTAGATCCATTTCCAGAGTTTCAAGAAAGTTGTCGGAAAGACGCTTCACCCGTAGAGTTTTTCCTGAAAGCTTAAGATCATGAGCATTAGCCACGCCGGGAACTTTTAACTCTTCAGCAAGCTGGGGACCGACATGGGCGGTTTCACTGTCGCTGGTAGAGCATCCGCAAAGCACAAGATCAAAATCAGGACATTTTTTTATAATAGCTTTTGCCAACGTATAGGAGGTGATAAAGGTATCTGCTCCTGCCATAGCCTTATCCGTCAATAGAATTCCGCTATCGGCGCCCATTGCCTGGGCTTCATACAAAACCTCTTTTGCCATTGGTGGTCCCATCGTTAAAACAACAATGTGGCCTCCATGCTTTTGTTTAAGCCTCAATGCAGCTTCAAGAGCATGTTTGCAGGCCGGATTGATCATCCCTTCAGACAAGTTCCTCTGGAGTGTCCCTGTCTGAGAATCCCACGGCAATTCAGACACCAATGGAACCTGTTTTATACACACAACTATTTTCAGGATATTTTTCATGTTCGTTTTGTCAATACAGCACGGGATATGACCATTCGCTGCACTTCGCTTGTTCCTTCGTAAATTTCGGTTACTTTAGCGTCCCGAAAATAACGTTCCACATCATACTCTTTACTATAGCCATATCCTCCATGAATCCGAACAGCCAGGCCGGTTACGCGGGAAGCAACAGAACTGCAATACAATTTCGCCATCGCAGCTTCCATGCCGAAGGGATGGCCCATATCTTTCACGGCGCATGCCCGGTACGCGAGGAGCCTTGCAGCATCGATTTCAGTTGCCATATCGGCAAGATAATTCTGTATAGTTTGAAATGAAGAGATAGGTTTATTGAACTGATAACGTTCCTTTGAATATCTTATAGAAGCTTCAAAAGCGGCCTGAGCAATTCCAAGAGCCTGAGCGGCGATTCCGATCCTTCCTGCATCGAGTGCGGCAAGCCCTATCTTCAAACCGTCTCCGGGTTTCCCAAGCATAAAATCCTTGTGTAGCCTGCAATCCTCAAGAAAAAGGGATGAAACCGGATTTGCCCGCATCCCGCAAAGGTCTTCAATCTCTCCGATGGAGAAACCGGGTGTTTGTTTTTCGACTATAAAGACACTTGCGTTATTTTTTTGTTTCTTGAAGTCGGTTACTGCGAAAATCAATGCAAGATCACAAACGCCACCGTTTGTGACAAATATCTTTGTTCCGTTAACCACGTAATGATTACCGTCTTGTACGGCATTTGTTTCCACACCTCCCGCATCAGATCCTGCATTTGCCTCGGTAAGGCAAAAGGCCCCTATGTTTTCTCCGCTTGCCAGTTTTGGAATGAAACGTTTTTGCTGGTCTAAAGTTCCAAAACGTAAAACAGGGTAAATACAAACACTGTTATGGACAGACACACACAGCCCTATAGCGGCACAGACACGTGAAAGCTCCTCTATTATAATTGCATAACTGATGCTGTCCATTCCGGAACCGCCGTATTTTGGTGGTACCTGAATTCCAAAAAAATTCAGCAGACGCATCTTCTGAATTACTTCCACAGGAAAGCGGGCCTCTTTATCAACTTCATAGGCAAGCGGACCCAGCTCGGCTTCTGCAAAATTACGCACGGTTTTTCTTACAAGCTTATGCTTCATGCATGGATTGAAGTTCACGGTCTTATCCTTCCTTCAAACCTTATGCCATTTTTTAATTTTTCGGGGTAAGTTGATACCTTAATAATCTTGATATTGTCAATAGTTGTGGATGAAGAATTTTTAACATATTTTTGTTCTCCGAAATCACGCAGCCTTTCCTTTGATTTCCAACAATTCTCCCCTAAGACCTGGCAGACGGTACTGCGTTTATTAGTACCGGAAGCTGCTTTAAAGATTGAACAGAATATGTCGGAAGTCGGTGGCCCAAAAAACCTGTTCACTGCAAGGAGCAAAGTCATACGGAGCATTATCACTCACAGGCATAAGTATTCAAAAACCGATGTGAATGAGATTACTTTGTTGATCAATACAAGCTTGAAAGTGCATTTACTTATTTTGTGAAGAACGGGACCTGATATCTTTCTTTAAACGCTTTACCAGTTCCTCTATAAGTGTATAAGGGTCGGATTCTTTGGAGATCAGCTTTTCTATCATATGTTCGAATTCACCACTTTCAGTGAGTTCTCTCAAGATCGGTTCAAGGATCAAGGTGCGGAGAGCTTCTTTGATCTCAACCATCATTTTTCTGCGGAGGCGATCGACTAAAAGCTGACTGTCTTTTAAATGCCCATAATGCTCATTGATCTTGCCTGCTAATTCTGCAATCTTTGCTCTAAAGGGGACCTGGTCAAATATGTTTTCCACCATAATCACCGGAGGTCTCCATCCGCCCGGGAAGTCATGTGCCATATTAAGCATGGTTTCAAGCAGGGCATGTAGCTGTTGCGCACCATCTCGGTCTGCTTTGTTGATCACGAAAATATCAGCGATCTCCATGATTCCAGCCTTCATTAGCTGTATTTCGTCTCCCATGCCGGGTACAAGAACCACAATGACGGTATGGGCATGGTTGATGACTTCTACTTCCTGCTGTCCCGTACCTACAGTCTCAACGAGAATGATATCTTTCCCCATGGCATCGAGAATATGAATGGCATCACCAACCGCATTGGATAGACCTCCAAGTGCCCCTCTTGTCGCCAGACTCCTGACAAACACCTCAGGATCCTCTGCATGTTTTTGCATGCGTATTCTATCGCCAAGAATGGCTCCGCCGGTGAAAGGACTGGTCGGATCTACCGCCAGAACTCCAACGGTCTTATTCTTTCCTCTGTATGATGTAATCAGAGCATCGGTAAGGGTACTTTTTCCCGCTCCCGGTGAACCTGTGAGGCCTATAATATGGGCCTTACCCGTATAAGGAAAAATGTGTTTAACTGTCTGCTTTGCTTCCGGAATACAGTCTTCCAAATTTCTGATCAGTCGAGTGGCTGTACGCACATCCCCTTCTCTTATTTTTTTTGCTTTTTCCTTTTCCATAATTAAAACTCTTGTTTCCCCTTTCTAGGATATATTGAATACCAAATGTTTTAAGACCTTGGAGCTACATGATTCTTGACCCATTCCACGATTTCTGTGAGTGGAGTACCGGGAGTGAAAATTGCCTTGAGACCGGCATTGTAAAGCATCTTAAAATCCTCATCAGGTATTATACCCCCGCCTATGACTATAACATCATTAGCTCCCTGTTCCTTCAATAATTCTGCAACCTTAGGGAAAAGGTACCGATGGGCACCTGAAAGGCAACTCAGGCCAACCATATCCACGTCTTCCTGTATTGCTGCGGTAGCAATCTGTTCAGGGCTCTGATGGCAACCCGTGTAAATAACTTCAAAACCTGCCTCACGGAAACATCTGGCCAGGATCTTGGCGCCACGGTCGTGGCCGTCAAGACCCGGCTTTGCTACCATGACACGAATTTTCCTCTGGGTCATTTTATTTTCCTTAAGTAATTACTCATTATCTTTCAAAGGTTTACCTCTCTGTAGCTGATTAGTAATATCCAGGGTCACGGTACTCGCCATAAACCTCCCGGTACACATCACAGATTTCTTGAACAGTCGTCAGGTTTTTAACGGCTTCAATACAGAAAGGCATAACATTGTCTCCTCTTTTACAAGCATTTTTTAGGTCATCGAGACATCTGCGGACTGCGCGATGGTCACGCCTTCTGCGTACGGAATTTAATCTTTTGATCTGCTCTTTTTCAACACTATCGTCTATTTCTACACGTGGAATAGTCGGCTCTTCGGTTGTCGCGTACTTATTGACGCCGACCATAACTTTCTCGTCCATTTCAATCTGTTTCTGGAAGGTATACGCTGCATCGGCTATTTCCATTTGCGGGAATCCTTCTTCAATAGCCGCTACCATACCCCCCATGTCGTCAATTTTATGGATATATTCCCAAGCTGCCTCCTCCATTTCGTTGGTCAGAGCCTCTATGAAGTACGATCCGCCCAGAGGGTCAATGGTATTGGCGACACCGGTTTCTTCCGCAATTATCTGCTGTGTTCTCAACGCTACTTCCACGGCCTGCTCTGAGGGGAGACACAAAACCTCATCGAGGGAATTGGTATGGAGGGACTGGGTTCCTCCCAGCACGGCAGCGAGAGCTTCAACGGCTGTCCTGACAACATTATTGTACGGTTGCTGGGCTGTGAGTGAACATCCTGCCGTCTGGGTATGAAATCGCATCCAACATGATCTTGGATTTTTGGCTTTGAAACGGTCGCGCATGATCTTGGCCCACATCCTTCTGGCAGCCCGCATTTTGCAGATTTCTTCAAAGAAATCTATGTGAGAATTGAAGAAGAACGATAATCTGTGGGCAAAGTCATCCACATTAAGCCCCTTGCGCTGTATGACATCTTCTACATATTCTATGCCGTTACGAAGGGTGAAAGCAAGTTCCTGGACCGCTGTGGAACCGGCTTCCCTTATATGATAACCACTTATGCTGATCGTATTCCATCTGGGGACGTACTTCGTGCCGAATTCTACGGTATCGCTGATCAGCTTTACAGACGGTTCGGGGGGGCACATGAGGGTCTTCTGTGCCATGAATTCCTTTAGCATGTCATTCTGGATAGTACCGCCGATTTTGGAGAGAGGTACGCCTTTTAGTTCGGCCACAGCGCAGTACATTGCCCAGACTACTGTAGCCGGCGGATTGATAGTCATCGAGGTGGTCACCTTGTCCATGGAAATTCCTTCCATAAGGGTTAATAAATCTTCCAGGGTATCGATGGCAACACCACACTTGCCGCATTCACCGCGGGCTTTGGAAGAATCACTGTCATAACCCATAAGAGTTGGAAAATCGAAGGCTGTGCTGAGGCCTGTCTGCCCCTCTTTCAGTAGCAGGTGCCAGCGTCTGTTGGTGTCTTTGGCAGTACCCATACCGGAAAACATCCGGAACGTCCAGCACTTTCCCCGATAGCCGGTGATGTGATTACCACGCAGGAAAGGAAAATCGCCAGGAGCACCAATATCTCTGACAAAATCATTATCTTGGATATCTTCAGGGGTATAGAGCCTTTTGATTTCAAAGTCGGATATCGTAGACCGCCGGGTTTTCTGATCCGGTGCCGTGCCTACAATTTTCCTCACCTCGTCCTCCCACTTTTTAGTAAGTTCTCTGGATTGATCGATCAGTTCTTTAGTAAAGTACATAAGACGCTTACCTCGCTTTAATCACTTGAGATCATTTCTTCTTTAAGAAACAAAATATTTTCAAGTGACTAAATTTCCATGCCTTTTATAAAAAAATAACTAATAGCTCAAAGGCGTTATGTTGTCAAGTTATATCACAGTTCATTTTTTGCCTTGACGATAACTTCTTTATTTGTTATCTACCGGAAGTCGTTTTTTAAAATAGAGCCCAAGCCAGACCATTTCCCCTTTTCCATTTCCGGGGATACTTATTTATTGACTGATAGTAGTTATGAATATAGTGTTCCCCAGAAATTCCCCAAACCGCTGATGTCTAATGCCATCATTTCTATAAGGAAGAGCGCTCTGTTTCGTAGAAAGAGTTGTGAAGCCTACAGGCCGAGATATAGAGGTGAAGAAATGGAAGTGGCTCCATAGATAACGAATAATTTTATATAATTTTATTGGAATTCGGAGTAATAGAGGAGGAAAAATCGTGAAGGAAGAATCTCTAGAAATGTTTGTCAGCAAGCTCTACGATATGAATAAACGTACTGTGGAGTGTCTTGATCTTTTACAGAGTGCCTTTATCCACAACTCCCTAAAATCATTGGACGCTTCTGAGTCAAAGGCAAAGGAGACACACCAGACTGAAAAGAGCCTAACGCAAGAACTTATTGAAAAATTAAAGAACAATCCGGATGCATTTGTGTATGTTTCTGTTCCCGGTCATTTAGAGAGGGTCGGAGATTACCTGGAGGATATCATTGGCTGTCTGAGGACAAAGGTCAAGGACGGTATTCTATTCAGTGACAGGGCAATATCGGAGGTGACTTTCCTTATGCAAAAGATTCAGGAAGTCTTAAAGAATATAGGCGACATTATAATGACAAGAAATGTGGTACTAGGGACATATGTGAAAGAATCGCAGACGGAAATAAGTAAAAGTGCCAATGGATTCGCGACGATGCATGAAGAGCGGCTTATCGAGGGGTTGTGCACACCAAGGGCATCTTCGTTGTTTCTTGATATTATAGATGCAGCCAAAGGAATAGCATGGCATACTAAAAAGATTGCTGAAAAGCTGACCACATGATTTTCCCTTCGCCATTATATGAGCACTTAGAAAGAAGCTTTTTATATTTTTGTTGATAATATTAGATGTCACACAGCTAGCTAATTGATACTTTTAAAAAGCATGGGGGATTGAGCAAAAGGCGTAACTTTCCAGTAATCCCTTTTTGCCTTGACGATAACTTGTTTATCTGTTATCTCACAAGAAATATCGGATAAGTGAAGCCCAAGCCAAAAAGAGGAGATAGACACCATCTTTAAGTAATGGGGAGAACAGGACTTTTTCCCGATGAAGTGTTGTGAGGAGGCTTATAATAATGTCAGAGCTGTCCGTGTCGAATCCTCTCTTGTCCGGCGGGGCAGAAAACCGATGCGCGAGTATATCTGTGTTCTGATTGAGCACGGGGCAGGGCTTTTTGAGCTTGGTGTTTATGCAGATTAAGACATTGGTAAGAAGAATCTCTGGGGTGGAGAAGTTTATACAAAAATTAGATGATGGGTCTGGCCGGAAGATTCTCGTAGACTGGGTACCAAAGGTGGTACTATAGGAGAAGTATCATATCGAAAATGTCAGGGAAAATATATAAACAAAAATAAGGAGGAAGCTTAATGAGTATGGAAGTCACGTCCCCTATGCCGGGAACTATTCTGGAAATTTTGGTAAATATTGGCGATCAGGTAAAGGAGGATCAAGAGCTGTGTATTCTTGAGGCTATGAAGATGGAAAACCAGATTTATGCACCTTCGGACGGAAAGGTTGTAGAAATAAGGATCAAAGAAAATGACAAGGTTGATACAGATCAGATATTAATAGTTCTTGAATAATTAGTCTTAAAAGTATGATAATCCCGAATTACTTTATTGATTAATTCGGGATTGTTATTTAACGAGGAAAATGTCCCGGTCTCTGTCCTGAAAATAAACATAATTATACACATCTTTATCGGTAGAAGCATATATCTCCTCGCCCTTTGCTCTACAGACCGAACAACTCTGTCCCGGAATAATAACGGCAAAGATACTGTTTCCCGTATCGGCGATGGAATCAATCGTTACCAGACCGCCACAATCGCGGCAAATACTGACAGTTTCTTCCTGCTGTTCTCTGATACCGTCGGTGTCGTAATAGATAGGCTTTTTTCGTTTTATGTATTCTGCATTTCCGATCAGTTCTTCCCTCATTAGATCCCTTTGCTTCCAGAGAGTATAGATTTCTGCTGCTTCCTTTTCTATATAACGGCTGATCTCGCCGGACTGTCTGATAGTAAGAGGGGCATAGTCCGGTTCCCTGACATGGCTGTAATCAAGACCTGCCATTGCCAAAATTATACCAACGTTAACATAGGGAAGGGCTTTTTCAATAGAGTATCCTCCTTCGAGGACAGCGATGTGAGGCGAGAGTCTGTCATTCAACAGGGCATACCCTTGGGCGCTAAAGGACATATCAGTAAGTGGATCCGAATAATGGTTATCCTGTCCTGCCGAATTAATAAGGAGATCAGGTTTGAATTCACTTAGAATGGGCAGGATTACATGATCCAAAATGTACAGGAAGCCTTCATCCGACGTTCTGGGTGGTAGAGGTATATTGACAGTAGTACCGAGGGCATTCGGGCCACCGAATTCGTTAGTGAAACCGGTTCCGGGATAGAGTGTCCTTCCATCCTGGTGAACAGAAATAAACAGAGTATTAGGGTCATTCCAGTAGATGTCCTGAGTTCCGTCTCCGTGATGACAGTCGGTATCTACAATGGCAACCCGCTTGGGGCCATAATGATTTCTGATGTATTCGATCATTATGGCCTCGATATTGACGTTGCAGAAACCACGTGCACCATGGACGACCAGCATTGCATGATGACCTGGCGGCCTGACTAGAGCAAATGCGTTGTCTACCTCTCCCTTCATAACTTTTTCCGCTGCCGTTATTGCCCCACCTGCCGAAATGAGGTGTGATTCAGTGATAACGCTTTTCACGTCGGGGACACAGATGTGAACACGTCTGACGTCATCAATGGCAGCTATTCCTGGTTTAAATTCAATTATATTATCAAAGTCAAGAAGTCCCTCTTCAAATATCTGATCCTGCGTGTAGAGAAGTCTCTCTTCCCTCTCCGGGTGAGTCGGAGAAATTGCCCAGTCAAAAGCAGGGAAAAAGATAAGGCCTGTCTTTTTTTTCTTTTTCAGCATGTTACAATATTACACTCCGTTTCTTAGAGAAGCTACAAGGCCCGGTTTAATTTGAACCTTGATTCTTATATTCTTACCGGTCGTAGAGAACCCTCTTACGATGTTGAACTCCTGATCTTCAGTGACATCCATTTCAAGGTCTTCATCTCTTGCCCCCATTTTTATCGCCTTTTCTCGGAGCTTCTCTTTACCGATTTTGATGGCATCTTTCCGTGTAAATCCTGGTGAAATGTGAATTCGTTCTCCTTCCTCACCGACAGTTACAATACCCTGTTCGGTATCGGCAAAGATCGTTATTTCCGCTGTTGTTCGCGCCAGAGCTGCCCCTATGGCATTTGCGACTTCCGCGTGTTCGGGAATATGAACGGGACAACCTATCAGCTCTCCGAGGCGGGAGGACATAGGCCGTGCTGGACCACCTACCACGTACAGTATCGTCGGTTTTAATTTTCTACCTTCAAGTATCTCATGTATCGTGTAGACAGGTTTATTGTTGATTGTTTCAATTTCAGCAAGGACAGCAGAAACGATCATTCCGCATGTTTGTTCGAAAATAGCCTTCGCCGCTTCTTCAACGCTACAGTGCATATCCCGGGCTATCTGCAAGAAGGCTTCCTTTGCCCTCAACTTATCACCGATCGAGGTCAGGCCGATGATGATCATTGCATCCGTCGGCGTGGGGGAAGGTCCCCCAAAGGCGGCAGCCGGTCCTTCTCTCTCAGGGCCGATAATGGTCTTACCATTTTCACATCTGATCCTGCTGTCACCTCCCACACCGAGAGACTTTATCCGCAGTCCCCTGATCAGGGTTTTATGCTCTGAGATAGTGATACCCAATGCCTCCAGAAGAGGAACTCCCTCTGCAAAAACGGCAATATCCGTAGTTGTGCCACCGATGTCGAGAGCAATAGCATCTTCCTTACCGGGAACCATGCTCAGGATACCCATGATACTGGCAGCGGGACCGGAAAGTATTGTCTGAACAGGAAATTCTCCAGAGGGGATAATATCAAAGGTTCCCCCATCCGCCTTAAGGATGTAAACGGGGGCAGAGATATCTCTTAAATGCATTAAATTTGAAACTTGGTTTAAAAAGTTGCTGTATATCTCACGAATTGCTTCGTTGAGGAAGGTTGTTGATATACGCCGGGTGAAGTTAAGATGTCCGGAGATGCGGTGACCGAGGGATATATGTCTTACATGGGCATTGATTATTCCCTCGATATCTATCTCCTGGCATGGGTTCCTTGTGGAAAATTTACCCACAATACCGCAATGGTCAATCCCGTCCCCTTTGAAATACTCACCAATCCGGGATACACTATCCCGATCAATTCCGGTAATCTCGATACCACGGTGATTGACATAACCGGATATAAAATGGCAATCTTCATTGATGCGTAAAAGCGAAGGTGGAAGTCCTGGACCGTTGACCAGAATCATTCCCACCCTGTCGGTCTTGCCCTGAACAATGGCATTGGTGGAAATGGTGGTGCTGAGAACGACTTTTTTCAGCATTTTAGGATTTTCTTCCTTTAAAATGCTGTTTGTTACTTTCCATAGCGAGTCAAGCAGATCTTTCTCATTCGTAAGGACCTTTGACTTCTTCTTTATCATGAAATTTTCTATGAGGACTGCATCTGTATGCGTACCACCTACATCAATGCCCAGGATCATCATGCCATTATTTTTATTCATTTTATGTGAATTATTCGCTCTTTACTTCCATTACAAAGCAAAGCTATGAAGAGTATTTTTTTCTTATAGTTGTTAAATATATAATGCTAAATTTATCTTGACAAGGTAAAAAAAAGGCGTATCGTTCCTAATATTGGGTGATAAAGATATCATCCCCCATTAGAATGGGAAAATTCTGAAAGGAGGTGAAAGTGTAAATGAAGAAGGTACTAGTCGTTATTTTTTCGTTGCTTCTCTTTGTCACATTATCATTTGTAGTAACTGGCTGCAAAAAACAAGAAGAGTCAACGCCGGAAGTTGTAACTGAAGAACCTGCCCCTGCAGCACCTGCTGTAGAAGCGGCACCCGCGATGCCAGCAGCACCTGCTGACCAAGCGGCACCCGCTGAGCAAGCTCCGGCACCAGCACCAGCACAATAATCTGCTAATCCGGTGGTACTGTAATATCGAAAACCTGAAAAAAACTTGCCGAGCATTCAGAAATTTGAGAATGCTCGGTTTAGTTTTTAAAGCCTTTTGTTCCTTGAAATGATGGTTCTTTAGCATTAAAAACAAAAATCCAGAGCAACGGGAAGGTGAGATTATGACTGCGAAGGACGGTAATTTTATAAAAGGTCTATTCATCGGTGGATTGGTCGGCGCTATTATAGGTATTCTGTATGCCCCCAAAAGTGGGAAGGAGACGCGTGAGGATATCGTTAGAAAATCTGAAGAAATAATAGCAAAGGCAAAAGAGGAGTATGAGTGGGCGCTGGAAAAGAGTAAAAAGGCCTACGAATCGACAATCAGACGCGCAAAAGAGTTACAAGTATCGGCAAAAGAAAAGGCGGAAGATGTAGGGGCTAAGTTGAGCGATTTAGCTGAACGAGGGAAAGAATCACTTCAGGATAACAAAGGTCGTTTGAAAAAAGCGATTGACGCCGGAGTTGAAGCCTTTAAAGAAGAAAAAGATAAGAGTCTATCCTGAAAAAATTCAGGGCACATGTGGTATCTTTCATTTTAGCCTAAAAGTAGTTAATATCTAAAAAGTACAAAAAATATATAGTCTAACTGCTTGATTTGGAAGCATTTCTCCAGTGTAAAGAAAGTTGCCTTAGTCTAAGACGGTTAGCTGCTTATGGAGAGCGACGATAATAAAAGGAGGATTTTATGGACTTGGAGATGAGTTTAGTTGTTTTAAATATACTATTCTTTATTGTTATCGCATTCTCCATTCCTTTCCTTTTGCAACTCTGGCGGATGGCAAAAAACATCGCCATAACCCTGCAAACAATTAATCAGAGTTTACCCGGTATTATGCAAAATGTGGAAGAGGTTGTTTCGAACATCAACAGTGCAACACAAACGGTAAATGGCCACATTGAAGATATGTCATCCTCTGTAAAAAAAATTCAGGATACACTGGTTCTCGTCGCTGATTTAGCGACCATGATAAGGCTTCCCTCTTTAAAGAAATTTGTGACTCTATCCGCCTTTCTAAAAGGTGTACGTGTTTTTCTAAGCGTTTTCCGCTCTACCTGTTGAATCTATCTGAGCATATTTCTAACTATCTGAGACAATTGAAAATTGACTGTATCAAGTCTCAAGATCTTTGATACGCCTTTCATGGAAAAAATTTCAGTTCTTCAAAGGTTTTTGATTTTAAATGGAGGCAAAAGGGTGTGTCAAGGGTAACATACGATAATAAAAACAAAAGGATCCGTACCCACACCGTGACCGAAAAGCCAAGGGCGGTGAGATCAGTGGAGGACGTAGTACGGGAAATCAAAAAAGGGTACCAGGACAGGGAGGATTACCGGGAACGGGCTCTTAACTTTTATGGTCTGATATGTGCCCGATGCGGCAGGGAGTTTGACGAAACCAACAGGCAATTATTGACAGTTCACCACAGGGATGGTAACCATCACAACAATCCATCAGATGGAAGTAACTGGGAAAACCTCTGTGCCTACTGCCATGAGGATGTTCATAGCAGATCTCTCCTTGGAGAATATCTGCAAGGATCAGACGGGACAGTTGAACATTCTCTTGTGTATGAAGATGAAAATAGTAAAAAGACTGGATCTGGCCTGGGAGTTCTGGGAGAGAAATTGAAAAAAGCGATGGAAAAGAAAAAAACACCCTCTGATTATTGATCGCTGCAGGAGGTCGTAAATGTAGAGGCTATTAGGCTATGATGGAAGCCTAATGGAAGGTGTATCAAAAGAAGAACGGAGGCCTTACTCGTCGTATATCACGACGCACGTTATAAATCATAGAATTTTTGACTCGCAACTTTTGAACCCTGTCCCCTACTTTATGATTACCTTCAGGTTGTCCTCCTGCGAAACTGTTTTGTCTCCCACCGATGTTCCGCAGAAGGCACACATGTATTCGTATTTATCGCCGTTGGAAAGGATAAGGAGTAGTCTCTTTCTGACAGGGACCGCCCTCTTGCATTTCGGGCAGAAAAGCTCTGTAGCATCAAAATCTTTATAAGTTTCCCCGTTCATAATCCATCCTATAATTTACTAAATAAAACATCAATCATATATCTCCCAATTTTTGACTTACGACTACAAATCATCTATTACCGGTATTTTTTCTGCGTTTTCCAGCCAGACTGTAGCCTCGCTATCACTCGGAGCCCTGTAATCACCTCGTGGTGACAGGGAGCCTCCTGATCCGACCTTCGGGCCATTGGGAACGCATGACCGTTTGTACTGGCTGATCTTAAAAAAACGGTAGAGATAAACATTAAGCCAGTGTTTGATCTCTCCAATGGTGTATTCATGTTTTTTCTCTTCCGGTATATCCGGCCAGATCCCGATGTTTTTATCTCTCCATGCACAGTAGGTCATGAAGGCAATCTTTGTGGGAAGATAGCCAAACCTCGTGGTGTAGAAATTGTTAAAGTCCTGTAACTCATAAGGACCGATGACCGCTTCGGTCTTCTGGCCAGGTTGATCCCCATCTTGCACAGGAATCAGCTCGGGGCTGATTTCAGTATTAAGGATTGCAATAAGGATATCGGATGTATCCGGCGAAAATTGCCCCGATAGGGCGACCCAGCGGATAAGATGCTGTATCAGTGTCTTGGGTACGCCGGCATTGACATTATAGTGTGACATGTGGTCACCGACGCCATAAGTACACCAACCGAGAGCCAGTTCGCTTAAGTCTCCGGTACCGACGACAAGAGCATTTCTCATATTGGCAATCCGGAACAAATGAGAAGTCCTCTCACCCGCCTGTACATTTTCAAAGGTGACATCGTAGATTTTTTCTCCTGCTGCATAAGGGTGGCCGATATCTTTGAGCATCTGTATGCAAGCCGGTTTAATGTCAAGCTCGTTAGCCTCCACGCCTAATGCCTCCATTAATTTCAGGGCATTGGTGTAGGTTTTATCTGTAGTGGCAAAACCGGGCATGGTGTAAGCCTTGACATTGGTCCTTGGCAGATTCAAGAGGTCCATGGTTCGGGCGGCGACGATAAGGGTCTGTGTGGAGTCCAACCCTCCAGATATCCCGATCACCACATTTGGTATACCGGAGGATTTCAACCTCTGGGCCAGTCCTTGGATCTGGATATTATAAGCCTCGTAGCAACGCAGCTCCCTTTTGACGTGATCTGCAGGGATATAGGGGAAACGTGAGTATTCACGGGTGAGCAACATCCGCCCTTCGGGGAGATCAACAGAGAATGAGACTTTCATAAAGTCCATAAGTCTCTCCCTGTGGGTACGGGCATTCTGGCCAAAGCTGTTCTGACGCATCCTGTCCTGGGCAAGTCGATTCAGATCGACATCTGCGTAGATTACCTGAGGTTTTTGTAAGAATCGCTCCGATTCTGTAAGGAGATCTCCGTTTTCATAGATCATAGCATGACCATCCCATGCTAAATCAGTAGAAGACTCTCCCGGACCGGCTGCAGCGTAGAGGTATGCTGCTAAACAGCGGGCGGACTGATTGGCCGCCAGATTGTGGCGATATTCTGATTTTCCTACCGTGATATTGGAGGCAGAAAGGTTCCCGATGATTGTTGCCCCTGCTAAAGCGGCGAAGCTTGATGGGGGAATGGGTACCCAGAGATCCTCGCATATCTCGAGATAGAAGCGGAAATGTTTTATGCTTTCCACATCAAAGATAATGTTGGCACCGAAGGGGATATTCTCCTGTCCGCAGAGATCGACCTTTTTTACAAGAGCCTCTTCGGCAGGGCTGAACTGGCGCCCCTCATAGAATTCACGATAGTTTGGGAGATAGGATTTGACGGCAACACCAAGGATACGACCACGGTAGATAACAATACCGCAGTTGAAGAGACGGCAGTCAATCTGCAGTGGTGCGCCGACGACCAGAATCATGTTTAATCCACAGGTTTCCGTGATTATATGTTCAAGAGCATCAAGGGTACCCGTGAGTAGAGCATCCTGCTGGAACAGGTCTTCGTTGGAGTAGGCTGATATTCCCATTTCCGGAAAGATGGCAAGGATAGCCTGGTTGGCGGCGGCCTCCTCTGCTAATCTTAGCGTGGCTAAAGCGTTAAAAGACGTATCCGCTATTCTCATCTCAGGTAGACATACAGCTACCTTAATGAATCCGTGATGGTAAAGATTAAAGAATTGTTTTGAAACACCCGTTTCCATATTACTTACTCTTTCTCTACACAGGCATAAGCACTGTGGTTATGGATACTTTCAAAGTTCTCCGTCTCTACACTATACCAGGTAAAATTGTCTTCTCCCTTCAACTTTTCCGCTACACTTCTTACCACATCCTCGACAAACATGGGATTTTCGTATCCCTTTTCCGTTACATATTTTTCATCTACCCTTTTCAAGAGTGGATAGATCTCACCACTTGCTGAACCTTCTACCAGCCTGATAAGATCTTCTATCCAGAAAAACTTTTTAAATCTCACTTTTACCGTTACCATGCCTCGCTGGTTATGGGCTCCAAAGTTGCTGATCTCTTTCGAACAGGGACAGACTGTGGTGACCGGTACTACCACTCCAATAAGCAGATCAGTCTTGCTCCCGTGATTTGTGCCCAGGAAGCAACAGCGATACTCAAGAAGACTTTTAGCTTTCGAGACAGGAGCTGTTTTCTCAATAAAGTAGGGAAATTCGATTTCCATATGTGCCGACTCTGCCCGGAGTTTCTCTCTCACCCTTTCCAAGATGTTATGGAAGGTCTTAATGTTTATCTGTCCTCTGATTTCGTTTAATATTTCCACAAAGCGGCTCATATGCGTCCCCTTGAAATGATGGGGAAGATTGACATACATATTGATCGTTGCATTTACTGATTGTGTGCCATGGGTACGGTCAAGGACAATAATGGGATATTTGATTCCCTTAACTCCAACCTTTCTTATTTCTATATTTCTATTGTCGTTCTCGTTTTGAATATCAATCAATTTCAGTTATCTCGCCAAAAAGTAAAAACCTATTTTTCACCGGTGTAAGAAACCTTCGCATTATCTGATTCCCATACGATCACCTGCGACACCCTGACTCTTTGAAGATGAGCCTTTTCCGCAATCCCTTCATAGATGAACCGGGCAATATTTTCTGCCGAGGGGTTAACATCCTTGAAATACTTAATATCGTTGAGATATTTATGGTCAAGGGTTTCCAGTATGTCCTCGACCCACTCCTTCAATACCCGGAAGTCTATTGCCAGACCTAGCCGGTTCAAGTCATCAACTGCTATAGAAACCTCAACGGCAAAGTTATGCCCATGGAGTTCCTCACATCTGCCGCCTATTTCTTTGAGAATATGGGCAGCAGAAAACGATCTTTTTACCGCTACTTCATACATTAGATACTTTCTCCTAACTGAGGACTTCGCAAAAAAACGAAAATTGAATTCATAGAGCGCAAATTAGAATGTTTTTCGCAGACCATTTTTTCAGTGAAGCTGGAATTCATGTGCATGGGCAAAAAATATTTTCGAGTGCCTATCTAAAAATATAATTCCAAAACTCTCCAATTTATAGAAACTTACGTCTCTCTTATAACGATAATCACCGGTTCTTGTCAAGGCAAGAAATAGACGAGGAGTTATCTCTGTACCCGGAGAGATCTCGGTGTCTTACCCTTGGGTGATATTTACAGGTTATAGGTGAAAATCACCATTTTGGCTGCTTTTGGGAGAAGACTATTATCCCTTCGCAGAGGAAAGTAGGGCAGTCTATAAGCAAGTAACAACAGAGGGTAATATAACTTTCCCCCTGAAATAAAGGCAGCTGACCTCTCTTTGGCATGTTAGTTGCTTTAATAAGGGTCATCGTCTCTTAATTAATTGTTAAAAGTAAGGTTCAGCAGAGAATTATTCAAGACATAGATGGTAAAGGAGGTGATGGAAGGAAGCTGTTCTTTGTGAAACAATAGGAAACATCGAAAATCAAAAATAAACCAATCAAGAAAGGAGAAGCATTATGATGAAAGCATGTTACAAAACAAGAGGACAGAAAGGTTTTACATTGATTGAGCTGATGATCGTCATTGCTATCATCGGCATCCTGGCAGCCATTGCCATTCCGCAGTTCACCGCTTTCAGGCAGAGGGGTTATAACGCTGCGGCGAAGGCCGATGTGAAGAATGCCTACACGTCAACACAGGCGTATTTTTCTGACTACCCTTCAGCTACAATTGCCGTCATTGGTGATGTACAGAACGCGACTTATGGATTTAACCCGACAACGAATGTTACCACGACGGCAGCCGGTTCTATCAGTACATTGGTAGTTACATCAACTCATACAGCCAGTAACCCCGCGATAGTATATAACTGTACCGCTGCAGGGGTCATTACTCCATAATCAACGATCGTTTCGCTTTAAAGGGGTGAGGAAAATTCCTTGCCCCTTTTTTATGTCTTGTTCCACGGTAAATAGATTCTATTCTTGGTACCTCTGTAAGAAGTCGTAAAGTTGGTCAAAAGACGTCATAATTACTTAATACGATAAAGGTAATAGGGCTCTTCGGTTTTAATCAGGGCGAGAAATTCCTTCTGAAAGGCTGAGAAGAGGGTCTTTTCCTGGGGAGAGAAGGTGCTCGCTGCGCCATTAACATAATTCTTATCATAGAGAATATGGGTAAATCTCCTTTCTTTCAACTCCCTAAAAACGGCCTCTGGTGTTGGAGACCCGGCGAGTATTTTCTGGATTGTATAGGATTCAAGCATCGAGTCAGAATAACAGTCGTGGTTACAGAGAAAAATCCAGTTTTTCATGTAGATGAGAAAGATTCTTGAATCCCGCGGTAAGTTCTCGTTTGCAAATTGGAACATGCCATATGAGGGGAGCATACGACATAGAAATGCTTCTCTACTCTCAAGTCCGACAACAACGCCGGCAGGTTTGATCTTTAGGAAATCACGGGTAATATGGTAAATGTTGAATGTAAGACTGCCGGTAATCAGTAACATCAGGATTCCGAAAAGGATCGGTTTTCTTTTGTAATACGTCAGGATATAACCGGTCATGATTGCCAGAAAAGGAAAAACGGGAATGAGGTAACGAATCTGCTGGGCGGTTGATGCCCAGAACATGAACGTGGCGATACAATAAACGGCAATGAATTTCATCTGGATACTCAACTTGCGTATTCCGACAAGAAAAGGGAGGGTGAGGATAAAAATCGGTCCCAGAAGTCCATCAAACTGCGGACTGTTCATCTTTGCCCGGAAGCTAATATTCCAGGGAAGGAGGGCGTAATCTATGAATTCTCTTCCCATTCCCAGATTCTGTACAAATAAACTATACGACCTTGCCTGTTCCGGTTCCCATCCCCTTCCTCCAAATATCTCGTAAAAAAAGGGACAGAAGGGATTGCCCGTCATGAACCAGTTTTTTAAATAAAAGGGGCTTCCTACGACAATAACGACTGATATATATAGAAACAACGCATGGATTACTTTCCGGAACTCAGTGCGGTGATAATGTGATGCCCACAGAATTCCGAGACATCCCAGCAACGGCAGGAGAAGAGATGTATATTTGGTAGCAGCGGCCAGTCCGGAAAAGGTACCACATAGAATGAGCCATCCCCGCTCGCTCCGGTCAAACCAGTTGATAAAGGCAAATACCGCTGCCAAGGAATAGAAAGTCACAAATAGATCGTTGTAGGCCATGTGGGACGTTACAAAAACAGTGGGAATGGTGTAAAAAGCAACCATGCTGGTAACAGGAAAGGCATTTTCGTTCTTCATTGTATGTCGGATAAACTGATACATGCCAAGAAAGACGCAGAGAAGGACGGCAAAATGTATGCCTTTTGCCAGGGTATCACCCTGCAGAAACAATCCAATGACATATAACATCTCACTGTGCAGGGGATAATTGGAAAAAATATTCCCGGGTATGAAATAGAAACCGTGATGCCTTAGATAAAGTTCCGGAACGGCGAGGTGATAAATCAATGCGTCCTTGCCTATTTCTGGCGTCCGAACCAGCATGAGACCGGCACCAAGGCATACGATCAATAGGAGAAAGGCGACCTTTTCCCCCCCTGATTGCAGTGACGGAATACCAGGTGTCATGATGCGGGTTCGTAATTGGAGCCAACCTGCAAGTGAGAGAATAGTCAGAATGATGAGCAGGATATAGAGTGATACTGAATGGAGGAGATGGAATATACCGAGGAGAAAAATTGAATAGCCGATGACCGCGAATCCTATACCTGCGGAAAAAAAAACCTGTTCACCAAAGGAAAAAAAGGTAATATGGGATTTACGAAAAAAGAACCGTCCGAGGCCAATGGCAATAAAACTGAGGCCCGCTAAGAGGAGAAGTGTTAAGCCTTGCTGCAGAATAGCATTAAGCATGGTGGTCAGAAATAAGGGTAAAGCAGGGTGTAATCATCATTGCCGATGCTTATCATGGATGTAGATTCTTTGTAAAGTTAAAATCAGGCAACTGCACGTTTTACAAGCGACGCTCAAACATACCCAAAATGCTGAAAGGCCGACACAATAACAATTGACGATTAAAGATGGATAAGCATGTAAACCGGCATAAGAAGAATTAAGTCTGTTTTTTACCTGATCTTGTTGGCACTTATTGTCTTCTGGCAGGTACAATATTATCATTTCATTCACTATGACGACATTCTGTATGTGACGGGGAACAGGCATGTGCAGGGGGGACTTCCCTGGAAAAGTTTTCTCTGGGCATTTACGACATATCATGCGAGTAACCGGCATCCTTTGACCTGGCTATCCCTTATGTTTGATTATGAGATGTACCGGTTAAATCCTGTGGGGTACCACTCTTTGTGTCGGATGGCTGTGGTATTTAGGAACACTCATTCCAGTTATCGGTTTGGTTCAGGTGGGGTCTCAGGCCATGGCTGACAGGTATACTTATGTTCCTCTTGTTCAGGGAAGCAATGAGGATTAACCCGGCTTACGATAAATAGTTACTGACAGAGCTAAGATAAGCATCCCAATTTTATGACCGCCGAGAACATTCATCAAGAATCCGGTTTTGAACGGTACCGCGTTGTATTGATCTATATCTTTTTATCATTAGCCATTCTGTTTGTTTACTGGCAGGTGCAATATTTTAGCTTTATTGACTTCGATGATAATATGTATATTATTGAAAACCCCCATGTGCAATCCGGACTTTCCTATCATAATCTTATCTGGGCATTCACAACAACACATACAACCAACTGGCATCCTTTGACCTGGCTATCCCTCATGTTCGATTATGATCTGTACAGGCTAAATCCTTCAGGATATCACTGGACAAACACCCTTTTCCATATCGTAAATACCCTTTTACTGTTTTTTGTTTTCAACAGAATGACCGGTGAAACCTGGAAGAGTGCCCTTGTCGCCTTTCTTTTTGCGGTCCATCCCATGAATGTTGAATCTGTTGCCTGGATAGCGGAGCGGAAAAATGTGCTGAGTACCTCATTTTGGGCACTGACCATGCTGACTTACGTTTTATATGTAGAATCCCCTGTTCTCAAGCGGTATCTCTTGGTTCTGCTATCATTCACCATGGGTCTGATGGTAAAATCTATGCTTGTGACATTGCCTTTCGTTCTGCTTCTCCTGGATTACTGGCCACTAAATCGCTTTCCGTCAGCAATGCAGGGAAGTAGGGATGGTATCCGGTGGTCGGAAATTTTTCCTTTAATACGGGAAAAGTTGCCTTTACTGGTTCTCGCATGTGTCTCAAGTATCGTGACTGTGTATGTTGCCCGGAGTGGTGGTGCCATAAAATCGCTTGATACATTTCCCCTCAATGTTCGTATTACGAATGCGTTTGTATCGTATATGATGTACCTTAAAAAAATGGTTTGGCCACAAAACCTTGCCATATTTTATCCTCATGAGGAGATGATTTCTCTGTGGAAGATTGTTCCAGCTTGCCTGATTATATTGGGCTTCACGATCTTTGTGCTTTTCATGTCACGCCGGTATCGCTATCTTCCTGTTGGATGGTTCTGGTATATAGGTACACTAATACCGGTCATCGGGTTGATACAGGTGGGTTATCAGGCTATGGCTGACCGTTATGCCTATGTACCACTCATAGGTATTTTCGTTATCATTTCCTGGGGTGTTTCCGACATTTTTTTGCGATTCTTTGCGCGAAGGATATTGCTTATATTATTGGCGGCGACGGTAGTTTCTGCTTCCATTGTCGCTTCGTGGCAGCAGGTACAGTACTGGCAAAGCAGTATGACTATTTTTCAACATGCATTAAATGTTACGAAGAATAACTATCAGGCGCACCAGGGAGTCGGTAATGTTTTGCTCTATCGGGGGGATATTGACGGGGCTATTGCACACTATATGGAAGCTTTGCGGTTTAAACCGGATCATGCATTGGTTCGGAACAATCTTGGTATGGCCCTCATGTATCGGGGAAAATTCGAAGAAGCCAAGAATCAATATATAGAAGCATTGCGGATCAAACCGAACCAGGCAAAGGTATATAACAATATGGGAGTTCTGCTGGCTAAACAGGGGAAAAGAGAAAGTGCGATTGCATATTTCCGTGAGGCGCTGCGTATTGATCCTGATTGCACAAGTGCAAAAGGGAACTTGCAAGTAGCACTGCAGGTGCAGGAGAATTCAACAAGGCTACAACATCGTTAGAGATGTGTTGATAGGAAGAACATCATTCATAGATGTGCAAGGTAATCTGACATATTAAGGATATTTATCATGTTTAAAAATAAGAAAGTGGTCGTTGTTATGCCGGCATATAATGCGGCACAGACACTGCAAATGACCTATGATGAAGTTATGGATCAGGGGATTGTCGATCTTGTTATACTTGTTGATGATGCAAGCCGGGATGATACGGCAGCTATTGCAAAGACCCTCCCGTACGTAGAAGTATATGTTCATGACCGCAATCGCGGTTACGGGGCAAATCAGAAGACTTGCTATAAAACGGCACTTGAGCGGGGAGGCGATATTATCGTCATGGTACATCCTGATTATCAATATACACCGAAACTGATTCCGGCTATGGCTTCTCTGATTGGAAATAATCTCTACCCCTGTGTCCTGGGATCGAGGATCCTTGGTGGATATGCTCTTGAGGGGAGAATGCCTGCCTGGAAATACGCTGCCAATCGTTTTATCACTCTTATAGAAAATATCCTTATGGGGGCAAAGCTTTCAGAGTACCATACCGGATACAGGGCATTTTCAAGAGGTCTGCTGGAGCAATTGCCGATTGATGCCAATTCTGACGACTTTGTGTTTGACAATCAGATGTTAGCGCAAATTATCTGGTTTGGTCATACGATAGCTGAAGTCAGTTGTCCGACAAAGTACTTTGTCGGGGCTTCATCAATTAATTTCCGCCGGAGTATGAAGTACGGTTTTGGATGTCTTTTGACAGCGCTCATTTTCCGTCTTGCTAAGATGCGGATAATCACATCAAATTTGTTTCCGGAGCCTTAATGACTCAGTTCCAGAGAAATCGTTTCCAAGACTTTTTCGAAGATGATAGATACATCACTCTTAAGAATTATCTCTATAATTATCTGTTACGGAAATATGCTGTTGAAAAGTCACTGCGAAATGAGAAGCGAGATATGATTCTGGAAGTGGGCAGCGGAATCTCGCCTGTTGTAACTCCTGGCGACCGTGTCGTGTATTCCGATGTATCCTTTCTGGCGCTCCAGACCCTGAAGCGGAACATCGGAAAAGGAATGTATGTCGTAGCTGATGGCATGAAACTGCCCTTCAGGTCCGATACCTTTTCTCATACAATCTCTTCAGAGGTGCTGGAGCACCTTGAAGATGATCAAAAGGCTTTGTGTGAGATTGCCAGGGTTATAAAGCCGTCGGGTCTTCTTGTGATTACATTTCCCCACCGGCGGTTTTATTATACCTATGATGATCGATTCGTTAAGCACTTTCGCCGGTACGAGCTTTCTGAAATGGAAAATCGGTTAAGAGAAGCTGGCTTACAAGCTATTTTCGTTCGAAAGGTATTGGGGCCTCTGGAGAAGATTACCATGTGCGTCGCCATACTCTGTTTCTCCATGGCTCAGAGACTGCGTATGAAGGAGAAAGAAAATGTACAATCCCCAAGGCCGCGGGCCTTTTTTTCATCTCTCTTTAAATGGATTAACAGGTTATATGCCGGCATTGCCTGGGTTGATGCTTTCATCATGCCCCGTGCCTTATCAACGGTACTGTTAATCAAGGCTATAAAAAAATAAATGCTAAATACTCTTTATCAGCACATTTCTTCCCCCAAAAATAGGAACTTCCTCGTTGGATGTATTGCTTCCGTTCTCTTCATCATCGTTTTGGGGTCACTAGTCGTTTCGAAAATAATCACCGACCCTGGTGTTGTTTCTCTGTTCCCGGAACAAGACGCGGAGTGGATTCGCTTTCGGGAACAAACAATATTAAAGATCCGATGGTCTGAAACACTCACTACTGTTTTTCGTACCCGCTTCGAAGTAAACAGATTGCCCAAAGATGTAGTTTTAAATTTCCGTGCCATGAAACTCGCTGAAATCCGACTTGACGATCAGGTCATCTATCAGGGGGATCCTTCGCTTGTTCACGAATGGAAAAAAGTTCGTCGTATTAATCTTACCTCTAAACTTACCTCTGGTGTCCACGAGCTACGCATAGCAGTTCAGAATCAAAATGGCCATCCAGCCCTCATCGCATACAGCAAACCACTGGGATTATTCACAGGAAAGCACTGGGAGGCAAGTATTGACGGTCAAACATGGCAAAAGGCTCTGCCCGTAAATGATACGCCGCCTCTTCCGCTTTCGCGCAGTTTTCAACGTGCAGATCAAGCCTTTATCTCGAATATATATATATACGTACCGATATTTATGATGGTGTTTCTTGGTAGCTTTCTGTTCAGGCATCCTCGACAACCACATTGGTCTGTTTGCCTCAGGCCCACGGCTAAGAAAATGCGCTGGATGCTTCTTGCTTTGTGGATGATCATGGCAGTAAACAATATTGGTAAAATTCCGCTGGATATAGGCATGGATATTAAAGGGCATATGCAATATGTTATGTACCTAGTTGATAACATGCGCATTCCCTTGGCCATAGAGGGATGGCAGATGTTTCAAGCACCGCTTTTCTACATTACATCTGCTATTATTTACAAAGTTTTTCTCCATTTTTTTTCTCCTGATGTATTGGAGCGAATTATACGCATAATTCCTCTCCTGTGTGGAGCTGCTCAGGTGGAACTAAGCTACCGCGTACTACGGTATGTATATCCGGATAGAGATGATCTTCAAGCTATCGGAACCGTGGTAGGAGGGCTCCTCCCTATGAACCTCTACATGTCCCAGTTTGCCGGAAATGAACCTATGGTGGGATGTCTTTCAAGTATTGCCATTTTACTCACGATTAGATTTTTTTATTCTCCAGCTTCACCATCGAAAAGCGATCTACTGTCTATCGGTTTATTTCTGGGACTCGCAATTCTGACAAAAACGAGCGCTGTACTTCTCGTAGTTCCAGCGGCAGTCTTTATCTTTTATAAGATTTATCTCGGTATCCAGTCGAAGGCAAAAGGGACAGCAGAAGCTGTTAAATCTATCGCATTGATTCTTGGCGTTGTCTTTGTCATTTCCGGTTGGTATTATATCCGCAACTGGATCGAAATGGGACAGATGGTCATTGGTGGCTGGGATTCATTGAGAAATATCGTATGGTGGCAGGATCCCGGTTACAGAACACCACACCAATTCTTAACTTTCGGTGAATCCTTGTACTATCCAGTATATTCTGCAGTTATCAGTTTCTGGGATGGTCTTTATTCCACTTTATGGATGGATGGCTATTTAAGTGCATATAATCGCCCTCCATGGAATTATAGTTTTATGTTGTCAAGTGCGTGGCTGTCATTGCTGCTCTCCGGGGCACTCGTGCTCGGGATACTGAGCTCCTTAGTGAGACCAAACCGGCAACGCTGGCAAAGTCTTCTATTTTGCGTTTTTTGTGTAGTTATCTACATTTCCGCAATTCTCTACCTTTTTCTTACCGTCCCCATTCTCAGCACAGCTAAAGCAACATATACCCTCGGTGTTACACCTTGTCTGGCAGTGTTATGTACGGAAGGGTTTGAAATTCTGACGCGCAATCAGGTTTTGAGGGCGGTTGTGTATGGCATCATCGCCTGCTGGGCTTTTGCGGCGTATGCTGCGTATTTCGTGCTATAGCTTGTAATTCCACATTTATTTTCCTTGACACCATCAATTACGGTATACCGTTACATATCACGGCTATGGCTGGTGGAAAGTCTTAAGTCCCTTGCGTTGGTATTGTCTTTTTTGCAGACAACTCTGTACCATATCGTAGACCTCTTCAATGGTTGAAAGATCAGCGGTATGGCTACATAGTCGTTTCCCGGAAGAAAAAGACGGAGACGCCCCAAGGGGTGGAGATGGTCACGGTCAGGGAGGACAACTAGAGACTTATCCGGGCGGCGCCGGCAGCTCAGGAAAAGTTTCCTGAGGCTGTGATCTATTACAACCAAGCATTACAGATTAATCCAAACTTCAAGGAAGCCCACAACAACATGGGCATTGCTCTGGTCTCTCAGGGTAGGATAGAGGAAGGGATCTTTCATTTTCGAAAAGCCCTGATGCTCAAGCCGGATTACATTTTAGCCCGGAATAATTTGGAGCTGGTGCTGCGACATAGGGATAAGGTTAAAGAGAAATATAAAGACAGCAGATGAGGGGAACCAGTTGCAGCGCTTCGCAGGAGGTAACTTTCTACTTTAGCAGATTTATATATGCCCGATAGTCTTCAGATACAGAAAAATTTTTTCCGCCGGCGGCCTACTCAAAGGATTGCTTATTGACAATCTTCCTCAGAAGGATAAAATGCAATGGAAGATGGACATCAATTTTCGGGATCAACAACTCATTCCTGTGTGGGAGAAGTTTCAGAAAGGCGAGAGACTTTCTCTGCAAGACGGCTTGGTGATGTTTCGTACGGGCGACATCATTTCCCTCGGTAAGATGGCACACACCGCTTGTCAGCAGAAAAGCGGAGACATTGTCTACTTTGCCCTCAACCAGAAGATCGAACCAACAAACATCTGCGTCCTCTCGTGTAAGTTCTGCGCCTTTGCCACCAAAAAGGGCAGGCCAGGCGCTTATGAGATGACCATAGAGGATATCCTGGGCAAACTGACATCCCATATCCACGAGGTACACATTACCAGTGCCCTTCATCCGGATTGGGATTGGAGGCATTACCTGCACATGATCTCCGCGATCAAACAGAGGTTCCCGAACGTTAACATCAAGGCCTTCACTGCCGTGGAGGTTGATTTCTTCCACAAGAAATTTAAACTTCCCATTGAAGAGATTCTTCTCCAGTTGAAGGAAGCAGGGATGGACACTATGCCGGGAGGAGGGGCGGAGGTCTTTTCGGAACGTATCCGCAAACTGCTCTTTCCTAAGAAGATTGGTGCGAATACCTGGCTTCAAGTGCATAAAACCGCACACCGGCTTGGCATTTCCACAAACGCAACGCTCCTCTATGGCCATGTTGAGACATATGAAGAACGGGTAATTCATATGATCAAACTCAGGGAGGCGCAGGATGAGACAAGTGGGTTTCTTGCATTTATCCCTCTTGCCTTTCAGGTCGGCAATACAGGGATAAAGCCGAACACTGGATTCTCCTCAGCCATTGACGACTTGAAAACAATCGCTGTTTCCCGTCTAATGCTGGATAACTTTCCCCATATCAAGGCATACTGGGTTATGCTGACGGAGGCTTGCGCCTCTGTAGCTCTGAATTTCGGGGCTGATGACATGGATGGAACCGTGGGAGGGGAGAGGATCGCCCACGACGCCAGGGCAACAAGCCCGGCAGCACTGGCAAAAGGCCGGATTATCAATATTATTAAAGATGCCCGAAAAATACCCGTGGAGCGCGATGCCTATTATAATCCGCTAAACATTCATGCTGAAAATGTCATAGGGAAGATTCCCTACCTTAATTCCGTTCCCTTCTACACATATTTCGAGAAGGGGGGGTTCAGGATTCTGCCGGTTACACCACGGCAAATGGGGGTCTTGTCGAGGAAAGGACAGATTGATGCCGCGCCCTTCTCGCTGATGGATTATCTTGTCCAGAAAAATATGCTTGAAACTATGGGCTACTGTATTGCCGCACGTGATCAGATTAAGAGCATTATGCTTTTTGCGAGAGAAGGATTGGCTGATCTGAATAATAAAAACGTAGGTATAACGGACGAAACGGCAACATCGGTGAAATTGCTCCATGTCCTCCTCGAGAAAAAATATGGAGTGAGGGCAAACTTTATACGCATGCATCCCGGGATTAATGATTACCAGGCATTTTCCGCCGTGCTGTTCATCGGTGATGAGGCGTTAAAGCGTAAAAAATACGGCCTTCCCGGGTTTGACCTCGTGTACGACCTTGTAATGGAATGGCACGATTGGCAAAAACTTCCTTTTGTCTTCGCCGTA
>Ga0265296_1000516_pt1 | contig 57260 bp, 53 predicted proteins | sample MunlanPumphouse1_FD_189073 | JGI IMG/M metagenome (GOLD analysis project Ga0265296, IMG submission 189073) | Groundwater microbial communities from a municipal landfill in Southern Ontario, Canada - Pumphouse #1 | ecosystem: Environmental > Aquatic > Deep subsurface > Groundwater | place...
CTTTTCGGCAACCGTCAGCCGCACCGGACCCCGCGCAAAACCGCTTTCCCCATAGCTCGGCTCATGACCACCGCGGTTCGGGCATCGAAGACTTTCTGACGCCTGGCGGCGTCTGAAACTCTCAACGATTACAGTCAGGCTGCTGTCGGTTCGTTTCCGGATATAACCGGACATTGGAACCGACAGCCTTTCCTTAAGGAGCAGGGGTGCGCGTGGCGATGGCGGTCTCGATCAGGTCTTGCATGACTTGCTCCAGTTCGACGCCCTTGCGGTCGCCACCGGTCGTGATCTCGGTTGCGATCAGCCCGTAATAGCCGGTTTCGCGATCGATCCAGCCGGTCCAGCCATAGGCGCCCGGCGACGAGTTGATCTTTGACGTCGCGCAAATCGCGGGCGTGTCGCATTCGACGAACGAGCCCAGCGCATATTCCCAGTTGGTCGCGCTCGCTGGGACGAACACCCGTGGCAGTCCGGCGGTACGCGGCTACGTGAACGTCGTCATATTGGCGATGAAGGTGCCGTCGAGGAACGCGCGGAGCAGCTTTGCATAGTCGCGCGGAGTCGAAAACGCGCCGCCCGCGACCCAAGGATTGGTGGGTGCACTGCTCGCGGGATCGTACCATGTCGTGCTCGTCATCCCAAGCGGGGTGGTCACATGCTGTGCGAACAGCTCGTGAAAATTGCGCTGGCGGGCCGGCAACGTTTCCGGCTGGATGCTCGCGTCCTTGGCTTCGAGATAGGCTGCGCTAACTTGGATGCCGTGCGGGCCATAGCTATATTGGGCGCCCGGAGCGTTGCCGGGCCGCAGACCGTCATAGCGCAGATCATGGATATTCTTTGCGCAATTATAAAGCGTCATGGCAGGCAGCAGCTGGCAGCCGCCGACCAGCGGGCTGGCGTTGAAGCCCGAGGTCATCGACAATGTGTGCTTGAACTTGACGTCCTTTTTTGTCCCGCTCGTCGCCCAGAAAGCCAGCGGCGGGCGCATCGGGTCCTCAAGCGTGACGATCCCCGCCTGCACCATCAGCATGCCAAGCGCCCCGGCAAACCATTTCGACGCAGAAGCAAGCGGGGTCACCCGGTCGATGCCAAAGCTGCCTTTCTCATAGGCGAGGAGATAGGTCGGGTCAGACGCGTTCCCGACGATGAAATAGCCGCTGGGCACTTCGGTATCGGCGTCGATCGCCGCCTGCAGTGCGGTCCAGTCGTACGTAAAACCTCCGAAGAGATCGCTCGGCTGCTCAACGTTGGCGCCGCAAAGCTTGGCCATATGAAGCTGGAGAACTAGCGATCGGCGCACGGATGGCATCGCTTTCGACTGGGGGCGGCGCATTGAGGATGCGGATGGGGGAGAGGTCTGAGAGATCTAAATCTGGAGCACAGGAAGGCGCATCGAAATGCCGTCCGGCTCCCAAAGGACGCCTCGGCGTCACTTTGCTGTTCAGGGTCAGCGGTTCTGACGGTCGTCGTCGTCGCGGCCCGCCTAGTTATGGCGGTCCAAGTCATCGTCCTGACCATGCAGCACGAGAGAAGCGGAATGCCCCTCGGCGATATTTTTAGACGTACGTTTGACAATTCAATTGGGGCATGCGACCAAGCACCGAGACTCGGCATCAAGTCCGGGCACATGGGGAGGTTGCTATGAAGGTGAGAATTGCCCTTTTTTGCAGCGTTGCGGGAATGGCCCTGTCGGTCCAGTCTCCTGCTCTCGCGCAGTCGGAGGCGCCGGTTGAGACGGTTTCCGCCACGACGGAGGACGCTCAGTCTGGACTCCAGGATATCGTCGTCACTGCTCAGAAGCGATCCGAAAGCCTCCAGAGTGTGCCCATCTCGATCGCGGCAGTGACGTCCGATCAGCTTAAAACCGCGGGCATCGAAAAGACGAGCGACATCGCCGCGCTCGTTCCCGGCGTCGTCTTCACCAACACGCTCGGCGGCGGCGTCCCCTATGTTCGCGGTATCGGCCAGACGCTGGGCATCCCGGGCGCGGAATCTCCGGTCGGCGTCTATATCGACGGTATCTATCTGCTCACCCCGGCTAGCGGATTGTTCGAGTTCAATAACGTCGACCGCGTCGAAGTGCTGCGCGGTCCCCAAGGCACGTTGTTCGGTCGCAACACCACGGGCGGTATTATCCACACTATCACTCGCGACCCGAGCGACGAGTTCCGCGTTGATGCCGACGTCGGCTTCGCCAATTACGCGACCGTGCAGGGGCACCTCTACGCCTCGGGTCCGGTCGCCGGCGGGCTTTCGGCAAACATCTCGCTGTTCGGGTTCAATCGCACCGATGGCTTCGGCTATAACGAAACCCTCGATATCGAGCTTTTCAAGGAAAAGAGCTGGGGCGTGCAGAACAAGTGGCGCTGGGCATCAGATGACGGCGACACCGAAATCCTCCTCAACCTGCTCCACAGCTACAGCAAGAGCCAGCTCGGCATCACCTATGGCGTGCCCTCAGGCTCGATCGGCGGCGACGGGTCGCTCTATCTCGGCCAATATCGCTTCGCGAGCAGCGTCCATGAACCGGCTGTCAACAGGCAGAATCTCGCGTCGCTGAAGATCAGCCACGATCTCGGCTGGGCGGAGATCGTCAATCTGGCGGGCTATCATACGCTGAAACAGCGATACCGCTTCGCGCAGCTTGGCTACGACAATAATAATCTGGCCGCGACCAATCCCTTCGCGGCACAATATCCGAACCTCGACGCGACCGACAATACGTTCACCGAGGAATTCCAGCTTCAGGCGCCGTCGAACAGCAAGCTGCAGTGGATCCTCGGCTTTTACTATATGCACGACGACATCGCGAAGTTTCACTCGGAATCGAAGCCGAACAATGTGCTGCGCGTAAATGTCGACAGTGTGCAGAAGACGAACAGCTATGCGGGCTTCGCGCAGGTCACCTATCCGGTGCTCGACATGACACGCGTCACCGGGGGGTTCCGCTATACGTCGGAAACGAAGACGATCGACGGTGTCGCCGCGCTATTCAACGGCACGGTGATCAGCACCCCGACGAATCCCGGCGTCGGCTTCGCGCCGCTCGATACCAAGACGACATGGAAGAAGCCGACCTGGCGGCTCGCGGTCGACCACGACTTCACCGACGATATCCTCGGCTACGCCTCGTATAATCGCGGCTTCAAGGGCGGCGTCTATAATCTGGCGAGCTACACCAACCCGCCAGCATTTCCCGAAGTTGTCGATGCCTATGAAATCGGCTTGAAGACGATGCTCTTCGACCGCCGCCTGCGGTTCAACGTCGCGGGCTTCTACAATGATTATCAGGACATCCAGTTGCGCACGAGCGTTGTTACCCCGACTGGCACCTTCATCGCGACCTACAATGCCGCAAACGCCCGGACCAAGGGCATCGACGTCGATTTCGAAGCTCAGCTGACTGACAGTTTCAACCTGCGCGGCGGCTTCGAAATCCTCGACGCAAAATATAAGGATTTTCCGGCCGGCCTCTATGCCTTCCCGAACCCGATCAGCCCGGCGAACCTGCCCGGCAATTGCCGTACGCCAGCGGCATTCAATCCCAATCCGGGCGGCAACACCACGCTGATCTGCGACCTGTCGGGCAACAGGATGATCCGCGCGCCCAAATTCACGCTGAATTTCGGCGCGAGCTACGACATCGCGCTGGCGGGCGGATCCTCCATCAGGCTAGCGGCGAATGACGCCTATAACAGCGGCTTTTTCTGGGACCCCGAAAACCGACTGCAGCAGTCCTCTTATCACAATATCAGCGCGTCGTTGACATGGACCTCCGCGAACGAAAAGTGGGACGTGCAGATCTGGGGCAAGAATCTGGCCGACGAGAATATCTGGTCGACCGCGACCGGCGGTACGTCGGACACCTATTCACCCGGACTTCCCCGCACGTTCGGGATCAAGATCGGCTATCACATCTAGCGCGCGGGACCCGGCGGCGCGTCACCGACACTCCCCGGCCGCGCCGCCGGCACCGACAGAAGGTTCTTCATGGTCTCCATTCCCGTCACCCAAGATCCCGGACAAGGCGAAGTGGGAGCGGAGGCGCAACCCTTCACACCGCGGCAACGCTACTCCGTCCTTTCGGTCGCGGTGCTCGGCACCTTCCTCGACGGTGTCGACTTCCTGATCTTTCTTTTCTTTCTGCCGCCCCTGATGGCCGAATTCGGCGTCTCACTGGCGACACTTACCTATGTGCACGCCGCAAGCTTCGTCGCCGGAATCATCGGCGCGCTAATCTTCGGCCAAATTTCGGACCGCTTCGGACGCCGTCCGGCGCTGGCGCTGTCGATCGCGACCTACAGCGGTTTCATCCTGTTGTCGGCCTTCGCCGGAAGCTTCGAGCTGTTCGTCGTCGCGCGGCTGCTGACCGGGGTCGGCCTCGGCGGCGAGACCGGCGTCGCCTTCGCCTATGTCAACGAGGCTTTCCCCGGCAAGAAGGCGCGGCGCGGGGCGGCGAGCGCGCTCCTGCAATGCATGTTCCCGCTCGGAGGCGTCGCGGCAGCCTGGCTCTATGCCGCCACCACGGTCGAATTCGGGCCCGATGCTTGGCGCTGGGCGTTCGGCGTGCTCGGCACCGGGCTGTTGCTCGCCGCAGTGACACCGTTCATCGTTCCCGAATCGCAGCTGTGGATCGAAAGCCGCGCGCGCCGCGCGGAGGATCAAAGTAGCGCTCCCCTGCTCGCGCTGCTCGGTCAGCCGCCTTTGCCGCGGATCATGATCGTCGCGACGCTGATGCTGACGGCGGCCTGTTTCGGCCTGTTCGTCCCCAGCACCTTCGCGCCCGCGATGTGGCAAACCGTCTATCACCTGTCGCCGGCAATGGTCGGGGCGCTTGGCGTCGCCGCAGGACTGATCGGCGCTGCCGCCTTCCTTGCCGCTGGCTCGCTGTCCGACAGGTTCGGCCGCCGCCGCGTCTTTGCCGGTCTCGCGAGCTTCAATCTGCTCGCCTATATCGCGTTTGCACTTGCGATCGGTACCGACGGCGGCGTCTGGAGCGTGATCATAGCCTTCAACCTGATCCTGGTCGGCGGCGGCTTCTTCGGAGTCCAGGGATCGTGGATGTCCGAACTGCTGCCGATCGAGGTTCGCGCGACCGCCTTCAACCTCGTTTATTACACCGCGCGCGCCATCGGCGGCGGGCTGGCGCCTGCGCTGTCGCTGAGCTTCGCCGGCTCGCTCGGCCTTGGCATAGGCCATGCGATCGCCTTCGGCGGCGCCGGTATCGCCGTCGCCATCGCTCTGTCGTTCCTACTTCCCGAAACTAGAACAAAGTCATTGTGAATTATCGTACGTTCGTTTAAATAACTCGAAACCGACCCGTAGAATAGGGCGGAGCAATGATTCGAGGAGGATGCTCATGGCAACAACTCAGCCGCAACCGACGAACAATGTGCGGATTTCGCTCGCGATCGATATCGGCGGTACCTTCACGGACGTCGTGCTCAACAAACGCGGCACGACCTTCACCGAGAAGACGCTGACGACGCATCACGACCTGCTCGAGGGCTTTTTCCGTGGCGTCGCCGCGGTGCTGGAAAAAGGCGGCGTCAGCCCCGCAGAAGTCGACGGCGCCCTCGTCCATGCCACCACGGTCGTCACTAACGCGCTGATCGAGCGCAAGGGCGCGCGCACCGCGATGATCTATACCGCCGGCTTCGCCGACATATTGGAAATCCGCGAGGAACGACGTTTCGATATCTACGATACGCAGATCCGCTACCCCGAAGCGCTGGTTCCTTCCTCGGCGAGCCATGCGATCGACGAGCGCACGCTCGCCGACGGGCGTGTCGAGCGCGCGCCCGACCCCGCGCAGGTGATCGCGACGATCGAGCGCCTGGTCGCCGAGGGCGTCGAATCGGTCGGCATCTGCTTCCTCCACAGCTATCGCAACCCAGCGAATGAACGCGCGGTCGGCGAGCTGTTCCGCGCTCTTGCGCCCATGATCCACGTCTCGCTGTCGTCCGATGTCGCGCCGCAGATCCGCGAATTTCTTCGCGCCTCGACGACCGCGGTCAACGCCTATGCGGTGTCGATCACCGGGCCGTATCTTGGCCGGCTCAAGGACCGTATCGCCGCCGACGGCTATGCCGCACGGCCGCTGATCATGCTGAGCTCGGGCGGTGTCGTCAGTCCAGATACTGCTGGGCGGCTACCGGTGCGGATGATCGAAAGCGGCCCCGCCGCCGGCGCGCTCGGCGCGGCGCATGTCGCAAGCGCGCTCGGCGAGCCCGAAATCCTGGCGTTCGACATGGGCGGCACCACCGCCAAAGTGTGTTTGATCCAAGACGGCGAACCGCTGATCACCAATATGTTTGAGGTCGACCGCATCTATCGCCTGAAGGAAGGCAGCGGGATACCCGTCACCGTGCCATGCATCGACCTCATCGAGATCGGCGCCGGCGGCGGCAGCATCGCGCATGTCGATCAATTCGGGCTGCTCAAGGTCGGTCCCGAAAGCGCGGGGTCGGCGCCCGGCCCGGTCTGCTACGGGCGCGGCGGAACGCAGCCGACGGTCACCGACGCTGCGGTCGTGCTCGGCTTGCTCGATCCGGCTCATTTTCTCGGCGGCGACATGCCGCTCGATGGCGACGCGGGGCGCGCGGCGCTCCGCAACCTCGGCAGCGGGCTTGGCCTCGACGCAGAGACCGCCGCGCGCGGGGTGTTCGAGATCGTATGCGAGACGATGGCGGGCGCGGTCCGCGCGCATGCCGCCGAACGCGGCGTCGACGTGCGCGGCGTGCCCTTGCTCGCGTTCGGGGGCAGCGGACCGGTCCATGCCTGCGGCGTCGCCGACGTGCTCCGCGCCAAGCGCATCATCTTCCCGCCGCTCGCCTCCGTGCTGTCGGCTTTCGGCTCGATCATCACCCCCGCGCGCTTCGACCTGGTGCGGAGCGGGCTCGTCGGGCTCGATGCGGTCGACTGGGATGCGGTCGAAGCGCTTCTGTCCGACATGGAGGCCGAGGGGCGCATCGCGCTCGGCGAAGCGCAGGTGCCGCAGGCAGACATGCGCTTCCTCTATGCCGCTGACGTCCGTTACGTCGGCCAGCATCACGAACTGAAGGTCGATTTGGCCCAGCGGCCGGGTGCCGCGTCCGGCACCGCCGCGATCCGCGCCGCCTTCGAGACCGAATATAAAAAGCGCCATGCGCTGACCCAGGGCGATGTACCGGTCGAGGTGGTGTCGTGGCGCATCGCCGCGACCGGTCCCGCCGGGTCGGGCGCTGATTTCGCACACGCCCCTGCATCGAGCCTCGCCGAGCAGCGCCAGCGCGCCGTGCACGCCTGGGGTGCGGGCAGCAGCGTCCCCGTCGTCGACCGCAGCGACTTTGCCGAGGGCGACCGTCTGGCCGGCCCCGCGATCATCGAAGAGCGCGAGACAACCATCGTCATCGCTCCGGGCTGGACCGCCGCCGCCGGCCCGCTCGGCTGCATCATCGCGACACGCGACACTTGAGGAGTATCCCATGGCCCTGAACGTCATCGATATCGAATTGCTGTGGGCGAGCCTGCGCAGCGTCGTCACAGAACAGGCAAAGGCGATGCAGCGCACCGCCTTCAGCGCCGTCGTCCGCGAGGCGGGCGACCTCGCATATGCCGTGTTCGACGCGCGCGCACGCATGATCGCGCAGGCCGAGACGGGTACCCCAGGCCATATCAACTGCCTCGCCTCGTGCGGCGCATGGCTCGCCGAGAAATTCGCAGGCGACCTGCATCCCGGCGACATCCTCATCACGAACGACCCGTGGGAGGGGGCCGGTCATTTCTTCGATATCACCGTCTTCGCCCCGATCTTCGACGGCGAGCGGCTCATCGGCTATATCGGATCGACCAATCACCACACCGACATCGGCGGCGTGGGCCAAAGCATCGGTGCGGCTGACATCCATGAGGAAGGCCTCTGGATTCCGCCCGCCAAGCTCTACAGCCGCGGCGAGCCCAATCAGCTGCTCTTCGACATCATCCGCCGCAACGTTCGCACCCCCGAACTGATTTCGGGCGACCTTACCGCGCAGACCGCGAGCGCGCAAAGCGGCGCCGCGGCTGTGATCGAATTGTGTCAACGCTTCGGCATCGCCGATCTCGAGGACCTCGCCTACGAGATCATCGACCGCTCCGAACGCGCGATGCGCGAGGCGATCCGGGCTTGCCCCGCAGGAAGCTGGGAAGCCGAATCGCGCTTCGACATTCCGGGCAACCACGTCATCACGCTGCGCGCGAAGCTGACGATCGACAGCGAGAAGGGCGAGATCGCAATCGATTTCTCGGGCAGCTCGCCGCAGGTCGATCGCGGGGTCAACGTCGTGCTCAACTACACCCGCGCCTATGCGGTGTTCGCGGTGCGCAGCTGCCTGTCGCCCGATCTGCCCAACAACAGCGGCAGCCTGACCCCGATCCGCGTAACCGCCCCGCCGGGGTCGGTGGTCAATTGCAGCTATCCCGCGCCGGTGTCGCAGCGTCACGTCGTCGGCATGTATGTCCCGATGCCGATCATGAAGGCGCTCCATCACGCCGTGCCCGACAAGGTGGTCGCCTCCAGTCCGGGTTCGCCATGGAGCTGTCAGCTTTTCGGCCATGGCGAGGGTGCCGCGAACTTCGTCTCGATGTTTCATTTTGCCGGTGGCATGGGCGCCCGCCGCGCACTGCCAGGCCTTGACGCCACAACCTACCCCGCAGGGGTGGGCGCAATGCCGATCGAAATGATCGAAACCGAATGCCCCGTTATCTTTCGCCGCCGCGAAATCCGGCGCGGCTCGGGCGGTGCCGGGCGGATGCGCGGAGGCGACGGACAGGTGATCGAGTTCACCGTGCAGAGCGATGCGCCTTGGACACTTGCGACCGCACCCGCGGGTTTCGCTTATGCGCCCGAGGGTCTTGAGGGCGGTGCCAGCGGCGCGGCCGGTCGGTTCTTCGTCAACGGCGAGAGCCGGATCATCGACGGTCGCGCGCGCATGGCGTCCGGCGACCTCGTTCGCATGGAGACACCGGGCGGCGGCGGGTTCGGCACACCGGGCGCGGCCTAATCGGAGGCCGGTGCCATGAGGCCTGCGTGGAGCATCGTCACCAGTTCTCGTCCACCCTCCTGCGCGTCGTCACCCGCGAACAGCCCGTGCGCCATCGCGACCACCCAAGGCTCGCCTACGGTCGCGAACCGTGCGGTTCCGAGCACGCACATGATACGCCAATGAAAGGCCTCGTCGGTCAGATGCGGGGTGAAGCGCCGCGCCAGCGCGAGCAGCATCGCACCCGCCTCGCCATAGAGCTCGTAAACCATCTTTACGATCTCGGGAGCGGCGTCGCGGTGAATTCGCGTATGCACGGCGCGCGTCCGAGTAGCATCTTCTTCGCTTTCGGCTCCGGCAACCGTAAGGGCGGGCTCGACAAATGCCCGCAGCACGGCGCGCAGGGCCTCGCTCACCGCAGCGGGCGGATTGGCCTCAATCGCCCGAAATCGCCGCACCCGCTCAGCATTGATCGGGGCGATCCTTCGTTCGATCGCCAGCCGGATCAAGTCTTCCTTCGACTGGCTATAATAATAGACCGAGCCGAGATTGACTCCGGCAGCCTGTGCGATGTCGCGCATCGAAATCCCGTGATAGCCGCGCTCCACCAACAAGCTTTCGGTCGTCGACAGCAGGTCATCGAGCGCCGCCATTCCCTTCGCACGGCGCTTTCTCGGCGGTTGGTCGGACATATTCTCTCCGTGGCATGGCGGGCGAAGCACCGGTTCCTCCCGAATAGGCGAGCCATCTCTTCCCGACAAGTCGGACGTCCGTTCAACGGCAATCGCTCAGCCCACTTACGCCAGAAAAGGAGCCGGTCATGGATTTCATCGCAAAGCTTGCGGCCCACATCGACCAACCCGGTATCGATTCCGATCCGTCGCGCGATATCGTGACGCTGAAGGCCGATATCACGCAGGACGAGGCGCTCGCCGTGCAGCTTGCGGCGAAGCGCCGGCGCGTCGCGGAGGGAGACCGGATCGCCGGTCATCAGGCGAGCTTCACCTCGGCGGCAATCCAGCGTCTCTTTCCCGACGCGCCGATCCCGATGGTCGGCACCTTGCTCGCCTCGCAATTGCGGGACAGCGGCGCCATCGTCGCGCTCGATGCCGAAGAGAGCTTCATCGAAGGCGAGATCGGTGTCGTGCTGAAGCGCGATCTGGCGGGTCCAGATCTCTGCTTCGCCGAAGTGCTGGCGGCAATCGAGGGATTTCTTCCGGCAATCGAGGTCGCCCCGCTTCGCCCCGGCGTCCGGGATCAGGCCTATAGCTGGCCGCATATGATCGCGGTTCAAAAGGCACAGGGCGGCTTCGTCATACTCGGCTCGCGGTTGACGCCGCCCACGGCTTTCGATCCGAAGCTCGAAGGCTGTATCGTCGAGATCGACGGGGTGCCGCAGGCCGGTGCTACGGGGTTCGAGGCGATGGGCAATCCGCTTGCCGTCATTGCCGCTATGGCCCGAAAGCTCGACGCCATCGGCGAGCAGTTTCACACCGGTCAGATATTGATCACGGGATCGCTTCCGCCGCCGCAGGTCGTCCGACAGGGCGCAGCGCGCGCCGACCTGCATTTTGCGACTCTCGGCAGCGTGTCGGTTCGCTTCGCCTGAGCCCCCGCGCTCCCTACCACGACAAGGAAGAATGATGCTGGAAGAGAAATCGGCAGCGACAGTGAAAATGGAGCGGCTTGCGAGCCATATCGCCCTCGTTACGCTCGAACGGCCCGACGCGCGCAATGCGGTCAACCATGAGATCGCAGAGGCGCTCGACCGGATCGTCGCGCAAACCGAAGCCGACCCGGATATCTGGTTGGTCGTCCTCACCGGGGCGGGCCACAAAGCCTTCTGCGCGGGCGCCGACCTTAAACAGGTATCGGCGGGCGGGATGGAAAGCCTGTTCACCCCGCGCGGGGGATTTGCTGGCTTCGTGGACGCTCCGCGCTCCAAGGTCTGGATTGCCGCGGTCGAGGGCGTCGCTCTCGCAGGAGGTTTCGAGATCGCCCTCGCCTGCGACCTCATCGTCGCCAGCAACGATGCCGGCTTTGGCCTGCCCGAAGTCAAGCGTGGGCTGCTCGCCGCAGCCGGCGGTGCCTATCGGCTGCCCCGGATGCTGCCGCGCGGCCTGGCGTTCGAAATGCTCGCGACCGGAGAGCGGATCGACGCGAAGCGCGCGCACGACCTCGGGCTCGTCAGCCGTCTCGCGACGCCGGGCCGCAGCGTCGAAGCCGCGCTCGCGCTCGCAGCCGACATCTGTGCCAATGCCCCGCTCGCCGTGCGCGAGAGCATCGCCGTCGCGCGCGCTTCGGCCGACCTCGCGGAGGCCGATCTTCGGGTAGCCAGCCACGCGGCGCAGGCGCGCCTCGCGTTGTCAGACGATTTTCGCGAAGGCCCCCTCGCCTTCATAGAAAAGCGCGCGCCGCGGTGGTCGGGGCAATGACCGTGGAACCCCCAAAACGGGCGGGCATCGTGGGCGCCGGGCTGATGGGTTCCGAGATCGCCTTCATCTATGCCATGGCCGGCTATAACGTATTGCTCGCCGATCGCGACGAAGCGACCGCACGGGCCGCGATCGAGCGACTTGCCGGCCTTGCCGCAAAACAGGCAGCGAGAGGCCTATATTCCGAAGAAGCAGGCACGGCGGCACTTGCACATATCCACGCGACGGGTCGCCTCGCGGATTTCGGTGACCTGGATTTCGTCACTGAGGCCGTCTTCGAGGATATCGAGGTCAAGGCCGGCATCTTGCGCGCGCTCGACGGCATCTGCCCGGACGGCTGCCTGATCGCGACCAATACGTCGACTATCCCTGTCTCGACCCTGGCAACCAGCCTCTCCGAAGGCCGGCGCCGCGATTTTGTGGGCATGCACTATTTTTCGCCAGTCTCGCGGATGCAGCTCGTCGAGGTCATTCCGGGTTTCGATACCGTGGCTGGCGCGGTCGAAACGGCGATTGCCCATGCCCGCGCAGCTGGAAAATCCCCGATCCGCGTCAAGGACGTTGCGGGCTTCGCGGTGAATCGCATGCTCCACATGTTCATCATCGAAGCGGTGAAGCTCGTCGAAGAGGGCGTCGCGACGCCCGCCGACCTCGATCTAGCCTGCCGCCTCGGTCTCGGCCATGCGATGGGTCCATTCGAACTCATGGATGCGGTGACATCGAGCCTGTGCGTCCGGGCGCAGGAAATCATGCACGACGCCTATGGCGAGCGCTTCCGTCCCCCGGCGCTCCTCAAGCAGCGCGTGAAAGCGGAATTCACCGGCGGGCGCGGCAAGCGCGGCTGGCGTACACAGGAGAATTGACATGACCGGAACGACGCGCGCCGACGTGGCGCTCGACATCCAGAATTTCATGGCCCTTTATTGGGAAGAGGTGGAGAAGAACGAAGGACGCCGCGCCGCCGACCATTTTGCCGAGGGGGCAGTCTTTGACGCGAAAATGGTGTGCTTCGAAGGTCGGCAGCAGATTCGCGACTGGTTCGCATGGCGCGAGGGCGTCGGACGCACCGCGCGCCACCTGCTGAGCAATCTGCACTTCGATTTCTCCGCCTGGAGCGCCAGCCGGACGATTGACGTCAAAGGTGTAATGACCCATTTTGCGGGCAACGGCAAAGGCGTGCTGCCCATCGGGCCGCCGATCGCCATCTACGACTATCGGATGCTCCTCAAGCAGGGCGGCGAGTTCGGCTGGACGATCCTGCGACTGGAAACCGACCCCATCTTCGTCACGCCCGATCATGTCGCGCTGAGCTATGCGGAGGTCAAGACCTAGCGCTCCGTCACGCTAGTTCACCCTGTTTCTGATAGTCCCGAGCGCGTCGATCGACACCTCAACCTCGTCGCCTGCTCGCAGAAACTGCGGCGACGTGCGTGCCAGACCGACGCCTGAGGGAGTCCCGGTCGGAACGATGTCGCCTGGGTTCAGCGTCATGGCCTGGCTGAGATAGGACAAAATTTCGGGTACCGGAAAGATCATATCGGACGTCAGCGTGTCCTGCATGACCGCGCCGTTCACCCGCGTGAGGAGGCGCCACCCGTCGGCCGGATCGCCTGTCTCGTCGGCGGTCACGATAGCCCCCATGATGCCGCTGTTGTCGCCGTTTTTTCCCAGCGACCATTGCGAAGAATGGAACTGGAAGCTGCGCGCGCTCACATCGTTGAAGACGGCATAGCCGAGGATCGCGCCCCGCGCTTCGTCAGGCGATGCACGCAGCAGTGGGCGCCCGACGACCACGGCGAGTTCGCCTTCCCAGTCGGTCTGCTCGTCGAACCGGGGGATCGCATCGCCATCGACCGCGAGCGAGGCGGCGAAGCGCCCGAATATGACGGGCCGGTCGGGGATCGGCAGATTGCCCTCGGCGGCATGCGCCTTGTAGTTCAAGCCGACGCAGGGAACGCGGGCGCTTTTTGGGACAGCCGGCCGCATGGTTGCATCGGCGGAGACCCGTTCTCCACTGTCGACAGCCGCCTTCGCGAGAAAGCCAGCCGTGTCGGCGTAAAAGACATTCACGGGTGCGACCGGCATGATCGAGCCGTCGTCAAGGACGCGCCCGATGTGGCGTTCGCCCGTCCACTCATAACCACAAAGTCGCATGCATATTTCCTAGTTCGAGAGGCCTTGGGTCGCAGCCTCGCGAAGGAGGTTGCGCTGAATTTTGCCGGTCGGCGTTTTCGGAAGCTCGTCCACGATCAGAATCTTGCGCGGGCATTTATAGGCGGCGAGCCGCTCACGGCAGTGTGCGACAAGATCATCCGCTTCGATCGCGGCACCGGACCGCAGCGAAATGACGGCAAGAACAGTCTCACCGCGGTAGGCATCCGGCATTCCGACAACCGCCGCCTCGCGCACCGCCCCGTGGAGGTGGAGAACGTCCTCGACCTCGCGGGGCCAAACCTTGAAGCCGGACGCGTTGATCATGTCCTTCTGCCGGTCGACCAGATAGAACCAGCCGTCCTCGTCCATGAACCCGACATCGCCCGATCGCATCCAGCCGTTCTGCAGCGCGGCCGCGCTTTCCTCCGGCTTGTTCCAATATCCGGTCATGACCTGCGGACCCCGCATCCATATTTCACCGAGCGCACCCGCCGGAACCGCCTCGCCATGCTCGTCGACGACGCGCGCTTCGGTCGAGAAGGTCGGGATCCCAATCGACAGCGCGCCCGACAACGGATCGACCGGGATGGCCGCCCCCGGCGGGCAACCATGCGTCGGCGAGCTTGTTTCGGTCATTCCGTAGCAATTATGGATGGTGATGCCGAGCCTCGCCTCGATGGCATCGCGCAGTCCGGGCGCAATCGCTGCGCCCCCCGAATAGACCCGGCGAAAACTGCTGAAGTCGTCGGGCGTCGTCCCGTCCAGACCGAGCAGGGCGTTGAACGCGGTTACCGCCCCGACGGTAAAGGTCGGCCGTTCGTCGCGGATCGTGTCGAAAACCATTTGCGGCTCGAAACGAAAATGGAGGATAAGCGTCCCCCGCGCAATGATTGCGAGCGCGAGGTGCGAGACAAAGCCTGTGATATGGAAGAGCGGCGCGACACCGAGAATGCGGGCGCCCTGACCCACCTCGCACCACTCCCCCATCGCCTGCCCGTTAAAGGCGATGCTGCGGTGGCGCAGGATGGCAGCCTTCGGCACGCCGGTGGTCCCGGAGGTGTAGAGCATCAAGCCGATGCTGTCGCCCGACAGCGAGGTCCGCGAAAAAGACGCCGGCGGCCGGGCAAGGATGTCCTCAAGCCTCTGGTCCTCGCTGGCATCATCGGGCGCTGATAACGCCCGCGGTAGCCGCGGCCCCGCCCGATCACCCGCTCCGACTGTCAGCACTGACACAGCTTCCAGCCCGGCACGATCGAGAGCCGCGCGCCCAACCACTGCATGTCCGGTATGGCAAAATAGCAGCGCCGGGCGGCTGTCGACGAAGATCCGGGCGAGTTCATCCTCCTTGTACATGGGATTGCCCGGAACCGGTATGGCTCCGAGCTTCCATGCCGCGATCGCGGCGATCGCGAAAGCCGGCACATTCTGCAGGACGATGGCGACCCGATCGCCCGCCGCGATGCCATAGCCGCACATCCAGCCAGCCAGCCGGTCGCTGAGTTCGTCCAGTTTGGCGTAGGTCGTCGTCGCCCCGAAATAGGATAATGCGACGGCTCCAGGCGCCTGCCGGACCGCATCGGCGAAGGCTCCGAGGAGCGTGTCGAAGCGGGGCTCAAGGTCGAGCGGCCAGCCCGGCAGATAATGCCGCGCCCAAGGCCGGGAAAAATAAGGGTCGTCCAACATCCTCAACTCCATTATTATACGTACGTTCGTATAATAAAATATGTAGAGCCGCAAGATGCGTGTTGGGGAGGGCCCGCGTGACGATCTGAACGCACCGCGAATTCTACTGCGAAAATTTCTATCCCGGCTGCAGCATCAGCGGCGGCGACAAAGGCAAGCAGTTCGTTGCAGCCGCACTTGGTTTGGCCGAAGACGAGGCTGATCTTCGGCGCTCCCGGCATCGACCACTGCGCCGAGATAGTGGCACTTAATGTTGGAGCGCGCCGCCCGAAAAGTGCGATTGGCGCGGGAAGTTTCGCCGCAAATGCCAATGCCGCCTGAACTGTTAAGCCCCCAACGTCCCGGGAATCTCTCACTGTACAGGCCGCGCGACAGGTCGTCTAAATCTCGGCGAGGGAGGCGAGTTTGTGGCAGCGTTCGGCAGCAAGCACAGCTGATTCTAGCGCAATCGCTCGGGCGAGGCACGGGTGCGGCGTTGGCAGCTAGCGCCGTACTCGCGGCGGCCGGCACGCGGCTCGCGAGGCTGATATGGCCGAGCGAAGATTGGGAGATCGCTCCGGACGGCCACGACGATCTACCCGCCGACCATCCGCATTTAGTAGCGATCCACGCGAAGGTCTAAGCGACCCACGCATATGTAGTCGACGAGCTTCATCCGGGCAGGCGGGGACGGTGCTCGCCGATTTGAGATAGTCAGCATTTGGATGCAATTCCTGATGGGCGGAGGTTCAACTCAGACGCGATAATTTCTTTGCCCGCGATAGCCCTATGCGACTACCTCCAGATCATGTTGCCAACAGTTCTACAACGAAAGACGCATGATTTTTACTTCGTTCCAAAGAGAGGTTCGGGGACGGGTTGAAGAAGCAGCCGATCGACACCCGACATCGCATCGCCCTGAACTTTCTCGGAAAGACGATCACTGTCCCGGCGACGTATATCGTCGACAACCTCCGCAATGTCGGCCTCAGCGAATCCCAAAGTCCGGAGTCCTTGGGCGCCCATGAGATACGCCGATTCGACGGTCTCCCGAATCTGATAATCCACCCCGGCCCGGATCAACTCCACCGAATGGCCGCGATCCAGACTGCGAACCAATAGCCGGGCTTGCGGAAATGCACGCTGCGAGAGCCCGACGATCTGCAATGCGACTTTGCGATCGTCGATGCAAATCATGATCGCATCGGCACCGCCTGCGCCCGAGTTGCGCAATATGTCGAGCCGCGCTCCGTCACCGAAAAAGACTTTGAATCCGTAACGACCTGCATCGCGAATGCGATCTGGATCATTATCGATCACAGTCAGGTCCACGCCCCTGGCCAGCAGTGCCTGCGAGGCAATCTGTCCAAACCGGCCGAAACCGATGATAAGTGTTCGCCCCTTCAATTCATGGGCGACGTCGATCCCATCCATCGATCTCTCGGTTTGCACGAACCTGTCGGCGGCCATCATCAGCAGCGGAGTCAGCGCCATCGAAAGAATGACCACCGTGGCGAAAGGCGCATTCTGCCGTACGTCGATCACGCCGCCAACGGCGGCTGCGGTGTAGAGGACGAACGCGAATTCGCCGCCTTGCAAGAACATCGATGTCCGGTGCAGCGCGACGGAACCGACGCTTCCGAACAAGCGCGCGACCGAATAGACGACCGCGCCTTTGGCCATCGTGAATGCGGCCAGCATCGCGAGCAGGAGTTGCCATTCGGCCGCGACGATGGCGAGATCGAGCGACATGCCGACGGCCAGGAAGAAGAGCCCCATCAACAATCCGCGGAACGGCTCGACGTCGCTTTCGATCTGATGACGATAGTTCGAGGTCGACAACATCACGCCAGCAAGAAAGGCGCCCATCGCCATCGACAGGCCGGCAAGGTCCATGAGCAGCGCCGCGCCGAGAACCACAAGCAACGCCCCTGCCGTCAAAACCTCGCGCGTTCGCGCGCGGGCGAGAAGCGCAAAGAAAGGATTGAGACCCCAGCGCGAGACGCCGAGTAACACCAACATCGCGCCGAGAGAGACAAGAATCTCACTCCAGCCTGCCCGCTCTTGTGCAAGCGGCGACAGAACGGCGACCACCGCAAGCAACGGTGCGATCATCAGATCCTCGAACAGGAGAATGGCGACAGACTTTTGCCCCTCCGGATTCGACAGTTCGCCGCGGTCCTGAAGGACCGACATGATGACGGCGGTCGACGACAGAACGAAGCCCGTCCCGGCGATAAAGGCGACGGAAGCAGGCAAACCGAAGGCCACTGCCCCCACCACCTCAGCGCGGCGATCGCCGCGGCGACTTGCACCAGACCAAGGCCAAAGATCTGGCCGCGCATCGCCCAAAGCTTGTACGGACGCAGTTCCAGTCCGATCACGAACAGGAACATCACCACCCCAAGTTCCGAGAAATGAAGAATTGATTGTGCGTCGGAGAAAAGACCAAGAACCGATGGCCCCACCAATATGCCGGCACCAAAATAGCCCAGCACCGAGCCGTGCCCGAGCCGCATGAACAAGGGGACCGCGACAACGGCCGCTCCCATCAGCGCGACCGCTGGCCCGATGATTTGTCCGAGGCTCGCGTCAGCCATGGTCGATTAGAGTCTATTCCACTTAGATTGAAGCATAGCCGCTGTTTCTGAGGTAGTTTGCGCATTCTGTGGTCGGGAAGGCGTCGATGATCGAGCCGACGCGCTTTCATGTGGCCTCGACGGAGCGCTCCTGGGCTTTGCGCAGGAGCAGTTCGAGCTTGGCGAAGACTTGCTCGATCGGGTTGAGGTCTGGGGAGTAAGGCGGCAGGAACAGCAACCTGGCACCGGCCGCCCGTATGGCCTTGCGAACGGCGGCCCCCTTGTGGCTGCCGAGGTTGTCCATGATCACCACATCGCCGGGCAAGAGTGTGGACACGAGGAACTGAGTGAAATAGGCGACAAAGCTTTCACCGTTGATCGGCCCGTCGAGCACGCAGGGCGCGTCGATCCGGTCGTGGCGAAGCGCGGCAAGAAAGGTGAGCGTGTGCCATTTGCCGAACGGAGCGTGCGCAACGAGCTTTCGGCCGCGCGGCGACCAGCCGCGGATCGGCGCCATGTTGGTTTTCGCCCAGGTCTCGTCGATGAAGACGAGGCGTCGGGGATGAAGCCGGCCCTGATACTTCTTCCACTGCGCGCGCCATCTGGCGACCGCTGGCCGCGCCTGCTCCTCGGCGAACAGGCTTTTTTTTGAAGCTCATGCCCTCCGAGCGCACCAGTCGCCACACCGACACCGGACACGTCGTGATGCCACGCTCGCCCAGCTCGGCGACCAGCGCCTTGAGCGTCAGGTCGGGAACCGCCGTCAACCGCTCGATCACCAGCGCCCGGTGCGGCTCCAGCAAGCGCTTGCGGTGCCCGCCCATCCGCTTGGCCGCCGCGCTCCCCGTCGCCCGCTGACGCTGCGACCACTTCACCACGCTCGCCACACTCACCTTGAACAGCGTCGCCACCTCCCGGCAACGCCGCCCCGACGCAACCGCCGCAGCAACACGTTCGCGAAGATCATTCGAACACGGTCTCGCCATCCATGCTGACCTCCACCCCACAGCCAGCACATTGAATCAGATCATCGTCAAAAGGGGAATCCCTAATCGATTCAATCAATATGAAATCGACTCTAAGCCGTTGTGAAGAGCGGTCATGTTTCATCTTTCATTCGAATTTACCTGATTGGCCGAGGCGAACCATTTTGTTCGCCAGCCCGTCAAGAGCGGCGTGCGTTGCGGCTGGAATAGCGTGCCAGCTGCGATTGCGGCCGCACAGCACGGACAAGAGGGGACGAAATAGCGTCTTGCGCATGACGAAGGGCGGGGGTCGATGGGCCTCATCAGGTCGATGCGGATATCCCCGCAAGCAGCATGATGGGAATGGTCGGCAGATTCACGACGACGTGCACGGTGACCGCCGGCCAGATCGAACCGCTTCGCCGGAATATCTCACCGGCAGCTAGGCCTGTCACGAACGCAGCCGGGAACACCATGTTGATGCCATGGAAGATCGCGAAGATGAGTGCCCCGCCGATCACGGCCGTCGGCGCGCCGTAGCGCAGGAGTGCCCTCGTCACCACGCCCCGGAACAGGAACTCCTCGCCGATCGGCGTCAGAATGCTCAGAAAAAACGTCGCCGCGATCGCAGCGACTATGCCGCCGCTCGCACCTGTACCAAAAATGTCCTGCGGCGTACGGTCGTCACCCGTCAACGACATATAGGCGAGGATAGACGCGCTCTTGACTAGGAAAGTTGCAGCACCCAGCACCACGCCGGCGGCGATCCAGCGCCATGACGTTCGCCGCACTCCGAACGGGCTCCAAGAACGGATGCGCAGCAGGAAAGCCGCCATGAATCCGGCCATGCCCCCGACGCCAGACATCGCCGTGAGTATCAGGCCAAGCGCGACCAGATCGATGCCCAGCCGCACCAGCGCAAGACTTCCGCCGATTGCGACCACGAAAAGACAGGCCAAACCGGCGAAGACTTCGGGCCAACCGGGTGAGGACACGGGCATATTGTCTCTCATCTTCAAGCCCTCAGCATGTTGCGCTGTGCGCCGTTCGAGGATTTGTCCGAAAAGCGCAGCCGGCGAGCACATGAGGTTTCTTGCAAACCATCAAGAGGTTCCCGGTGCTGGCGGCGGCTCGTCCGGCAGCGGAATGAACTCGCCGTCGTCGGCGTCGGGCAATTTCATTCGGCCCGCCTTCCAGTCCGCCGCCGCCTGCGCAAGCCGATCCTTGGAGGAAGAAACGAAGTTCCAGTAAACGAAACGCTCGCCGACAGGCTCTCCGCCCAGAAGCATGACTGTCGATTGCTCCGCCGCCCGAACATGTGATGCATCCGCTCCGAGCAGCAGCATTCTGCCTGCTTCGTGGCGCATTCCGCCTATCTCTACCGCGCCGGAAGCGATGTAGAGAGCGCGCTCGCTGTATCCGCGAGGAAGCTCGGAAACGGCTCCAGCCGACATTTCGAGATGGGCATAAAAAAGAGGCGAACGTGTTTCCGCGCCGGCGATAAGGCCATAGGCGCTGCCCGCGATAAGATGCCCCGCAACACCGGCTTCGTTCCATTGCGGCAGATCGCTCCCTGCGTGATGCGAGAAGGACGGATCGATCTCCTCCTCGCCGGCGGGGAGTGCCACCCAAGCCTGAATGCCATGTATGCGATCGCCTCGTGCTCGTGCCTTTTCGAGCCGCTCGCTATGTGTAATCCCGCTGCCCGCGGTCATCCAGTTGACCTCTTGGGGCCGGATCGGCTGCTCGTAGCCGAGGCTGTCGCGATGCATGATCTCGCCCGAGAACAGGTAGCTTACGGTCGCCAGGCCGATATGCGGATGAGGGCGGACATCCATGCTGCGATCGATGCCCGGCGACAGATTGAGCGGCCCTATATGATCGAAGAAGACAAAGGGTCCGACCATGCGCCGCTGCGCGAACGGCAGCACGCGCCCGACCGAGAAGCCGCTGCCGAGATCGCGCCGCCGCTGCTCGATGACCATCTCGATCATATCGTGCTTCCCGATCCTGCCTGGACTTCCACGGTTCCGGCGTAAGCGGCACCACTCGCCGGCTGGCGTAAATGTTCGTTGAGGTCGAACATGGATATGCCGCCGTTGGCGCCGGTTGCGGGCACCTCGTCCTGGAGTACGTCCCAATGTTCGGCAAGCTTGCCGCCTTCGATGCGGAACAGATCGACTACGACTTGCGGCGCTTCCGCCCAGCCGCGAATGCGCCCGTGGATCGCAACGAAATCACCGTCGGCGACGATTAGCCCAGGTTCGTAATGGACATCGGCCGACAGGCCGGCGACCAGCGATTGCAAGGCCTCGCGCCCTTGAGGAATGTCCGGACTGTGTTGCACATAGTCCAGGGCATAGAGTCGCTCGACCGCCGCAACATCGCGGCGCTGAAACAGCGCGGTCATCGCCTCCAGCACCAGCGCCTTGTTGCGATGCGGACGAGCGTCGGCGAGCTTGCTAGAGGGGCGGATCACCTTGATCGGGCCGCTCATCCGGATGAACTCGCCGCCCGGCAGCGTAGCGAAGGAGTGAACGACCCCGCGGTCGTAATCCTGCACATTCGTGACCGTCGCGCCGCTCGCCTCCTGCCAACTCACGGCAAAGATTCCGTTGCCGAGTGGTGCGACATCTATCGCCACCGTTTCAGTCCGCGCAAATGGCCCGTCCTTGATCTCAAAAGTCAGTTGCGTGGCGGACTCGAGCCGCAGGCTCGCCTGGAAGGCCGGATAAGAGACCTCCATCTCTTGACCGACAGGAAAATCTTCGATCGACATTGCCAAGCTCCTGGCACTGTGTGGTTTTCGAAAAGCGGCGCTGGTTCGAGCAGTTCGATAGCCAACGCTTGCTGAAGGCAGAGCGATTTGAACGGCGGCAAGCGGGAGCGACAACAGCGAAGGCCGTGCTTCGGTGACCATGATCCCAACGCTCCTCGCCAATTTCAGAAGATGGGTGACGGGTTTTGACACACGCCTTGTGCCTCGCCAGTCCAGCATCCAATTTCCTGGACGCCCGTCACCCCTCCCGAATCAGCCGGCCACCGGTGTATTGAGAAGCTGCTGTTCCCAAAGATAGGCGATGCCGCTGCCAGCGGCATGGTCCTTGATCACCTCGGTCGTCGCGACGGCCGTTTCCTCCCGGGCCCAATCTCGCTGCCACTCGGCGGCAAGCGCCAGCCACGTCATCATGTTCACGCCAGCTGCGATCATGCGCTGGACCGCGACTTCATGCGCTTCGACGGAAGTGCCGCCCGACGCGTCGGTTATCACGGTCGTGTCCCAGCCCTCGCCGACCGCCTGGATCGCCGGCATCGCGACGCAGATTTCGGTCCATAAGCCAGCGATGATCAATTGCTTCCGTCCGGTCGCCTTGACGGCATCGACCACCTTTTCATCTTCCCAGGTGTTGATGAAGGTGCGGTCGATCACGTCCTGGTCCGGGAAAACGCTGGTGACCTGCGGGAAGATGAGACCGCCGCGCGCAGCAATCACGCTCGTCAATATGGTCGGAACGCCGAAGGCCTTGGCCGCCTTGGCCAGCCCGGTCGTGTTGTTGACCACCATTTGCGGATCATGGCTGTTCAGATTGGCGAGCTGGTAAGGCTGGTGGTCGATCAGGACAAGGACGGAGTCCTCTGGGCGAAGAAGCGACGCAAGGCCGTTGCGAAAGGTCATGATTATCCTCATTTGAAAAAGGCTGGTTTGCGAAAGGCGTGCGCCGTCAGCGACGATGCCTTGGCCGGGCATTGCCATTCCCCATCTGGGTACGGTAGCGGTGGAAGCTGACACACGGTGTCGCAGATTGGGGAACGCGCAATGGATATCGAGGAGTTGCGGACATTCGTGGAGGTCGCCGATGCCGGTGGCGTCACCTCCGCGGCGCGCCGGCTTGGCATCTCGAAGTCGATCGTCAGTCGGCGGCTGGCGCGGTTGGAGGAGGATCTTGCCGTTCAGTTGCTCGTTCGCACGACGCGCGGCGCGTCGCTAACGGAAGCTGGCGCGACATTTCGAGACTATGCGGCGAAAGTCTGCGCCGAAATCGACATTGGCAGGGAGGCGATCACGCCGACCGGCGAATTGCGCGGCCTTCTTCGCATCGCCGCCCCCCTTTCGTTCGGACCGACCCATCTTGCACCAGCAATCGCGGAGTTGGCAAAACGTCATCCGAATCTCCACGTCCACGCCAGCTACAGCGATCGCTTCGTGGATATCGTCGCCGAAGGATATGACTGCGCGATACGGCTCGGTCATCTACCGGACTCGAACCTGCTGGCGCGGCGCGTCGGGCCGATCATCGGAAAGCTTGTGGCCAGTCCGGACTATATTGCGGTCAACGGGGCTCCGGAAATACCCGAAGAAATTCTCGAGCATCAGGCGCTCATGCAGGGCACCGAAACCTGGCAGTTCATGGATGGTGAGGCCGTTGTGACCGTCCGTCCCCAAGGCCGCTACAAAGGGGACAATGGCACTGCATTGGTCGCGGCAGCGCTTGCCGGTATCGGCATCGCCTATCTCCCTGAAGGACTTATCGACGAGCACATTGCCTCCGGCGCGCTCATTCCAATAATGACGCGGCACCCCATCCGGCCGTCGGGCATGTTCGTCGTGCGGCCGCCGGGGCAACCTGCCCGAAAGGTAAGGGTGCTGACGGACATGTTGGTCGAGTGCTTTGAGCACGCGCAGGACCTCTTGTGAATGCAACCGAGCTTGACCGTTGCCCACGCCAGCGACTTCATTCCTCGCCGAAGCTACTCCCTTAGTTGAAGGACGACTGGCCATTAGCACGCCGCCGCGAAGCGCACGTAGCCCGTTGATGCCCGCCGGAATCCATCAAGCCGAGCCGACAGCACCTCGTCCGATTTCAAATGCGACGATACCGGCATCTCACCTCGTGAGATGGTGGATCACCGTGACATCCTAACCTTCGCCGAGGGCCTGGATCACCGGCATCGCGAAGCATATCTCGGTCCACAGCCGGCGATGATCAACTGCTTGCGGCCCGTCGCCTTGACCACCGGATGAAGATTGGCGGGAGCCCGGCCGTCGTCGATCGGGCGCCATGCCAATGCCCGAACGACCCTCAGATGTCGGTTTCCGATCCGTTGGGGTTTGCCTTGATGCGGTATTCGCCGCTTTCGCGAAAGCTGCGGACGGTGGCGAAGGTGTCTTCCATGAACTGGACGTAGGACAGTTTGCCATTTTTGCCTCGCGCCAGAACGGCGAAGGGCGAAGTCACCGTCTTGCCCAGCGTGTTTGATGTATAGGTGAAGCTGCCAAAGATCGCAGCGCCATCCTGGTTCTCGAAGCTGTCCTGAATCTGGAAGTCATTGACGGTCCAGTAGCGGTGCACATCGATAAAGGTCTGAACCAGGGCTTCGGTGCCTTTGGTTGTTCCGGCCCAGGGCAGAACCTGTTTCACTTCCGGTTTCTCATAGTTCAGCGAGACGTAGGTGAAGTCGTCGGTGGTGTATTGCTTGACGAAGTTCAGATCGGTCGGGTTCGATAAGATCGTTTGCAGCACCGCCAAGGGCGACGCTTCCGACGCGGGGGCGGCCGCCGAAGGGGCCTGCGCTAAAGCAGCGCCGGCCATTGAGGCCAACGCCACGGTGGCAACTGCATTGCGAAGAGTGCGCGCGATGGTAGTCAAGATATTTTCCTTTGTTGATGTCTCTGAAATTGTTAATTTTCACGGACGTTCGAGCCGTCAGCGCCGGTTCAAGCCGGGCTTGAGCGCGATGTGCTTGTGCTCGATAAAATCGTCCAAGGCCGCCAGGCCATTCAGACGCCCGAGACCGGACTGCTTGAAGCCCCCTTCCTCGGTATTGTCGTAGACCTTCGCCCAATCGTTGATCCAGACCGAGCCGGCTTCGAGTGCCTGCGCGACGCGCAGCGACCGATCTACGTCGCGGGTCCAGACGCTGGCCGAAAGCCCATATTCGTTGTCATTGGCGAGACAGATGGCTTCGGTTTCGTCCGAAAACCGCTGGATCGTCAGCACCGGCCCGAAGGTCTCTTGCTGTATGATGGCAAGGCCGTTGTCGGAAACCTCCAGAAGCGTCGGGCGGAAGAAGGCGCCGTGCGCGAGGGGGCCGTCCTTGATCGGACCACCGCGTTCGACCACCTTGGCCCCGGCGGCGATTGCGGTTTCGACGACGCGATCGACCCGTTCGACATTGGCGCGATCGATCAACGGCCCCATATCGCTCGAAGCGTCTGCTGCTGGGCCGACCCTAACCTTGCGAAGCCGTTCGGCGAGGCCGTCACGAACCGCTTCATAAGCACCGTCCTGCACGAGCAATCGCGATCCGGTCATGCAAAACTGGCCGCTAAAAACGGTGAGGGCCTTTTCCAGCACCGGCAAGGCGGCGGCGATATCCGCATCGTCGAAGACGATCATCGGCGTCTTTCCGCCAAGTTCCATTCCGAAACGCTTGAGATATTTTGCCCCGGCGCTGCTGATGGCGCGTCCCGTGCCGGTCGAACCTGTGAAGCTGACGACCGGAACGTCGGGGGAATCGACGAGATAGGCGGAACCTTCCGGGCCACTCTCGGCAAAGAGATTGATCACGCCGTCCGGAAGGTCTTCGGCCTCGGCCATGACCGCGGCCATGACACTCGCCGTCTGCGCCACCTGACCGGGAAGCTTGATGACCGCCGTGCAACCGGCAGCAAGCGCGGGGGCAAGAGACCGGATCGTGAGGACACAGGGCGAATTCCAGGGTGCTATCACCGCCGTAACGCCCATCGGTTGCCGTAGAATCAGCGAGATGCTGCCGGGTTTCGGCGTGACCGCCCTGCCGCCTTCAGTGAGAGCAGTCGCACCCGCGTAGCGAAGCTTGCTCGGAATCATGTCCAGTTCGAACGCGGCCTCTCCATTCACCTTGCCGTTTTCCAGCGAGAGAATTTCGAGGAGTTTGTCGCGATTGCACTCGAAGGCCCGGGCGAGTTGCTCTAGCACGCGGGCGCGCAATTCATGGTCGTGCGCCCACATCGTCTCACGAAATGCTTTGGTTGCTGCGGCGACGGCGGATTTGGCGGCCACCAGGCCGTTGTCCGGATAGTGGCCGATCACCTCATATGTTGCGGGATCGATCGAATCCTTGGAAACGCCTTCGAAGTTCTTAACGCCATTGATCCAGTTGAAAGCCTCTCTACGAGCAAATTTCTCCAAGTTTCGATCTCCTTTTAAGCTGCAAGCTTTGTAAGTTCCTTGCCGGTCGACCACCGCTCCAGCTTCAGCGGGCCGCTTGCACGCAGCCGCCGCTAGTGCGGCCGTTCCCCGGTCCTCGCATTCTCGGAATCCTCTTTCAGCCGCGACTGAATAACAGTCGCGACGGCAACGCGCTTCCCAGCGAAGCGACGGTACTCAAGCGTTTCGAGATTGCGAGCATCGCAGAAAACGCCGTTGACTGAAGAGGTCTGTCTGTCGCATCATTCCGGACAGGATGTCCGCAATGTTTTCGATCGAATCGCTCAGCGGCCTCGCCGCCTTCGCCGAGACCGTCGAGTCCGGCAGCTTTGCTGCAGCCGGGCGCAAGCTCGGGCTATCGGCCTCGGCAGTCGGGAAGGCGGTGGAGCGTCTGGAACAGCGGCTTGGACTGCGGTTACTCAACCGGACGACCCGGTCCCTCGCGCTGACCGGGGAAGGCGAGGTCCTGCACCGTTATGTCGCCAGAATCCTGAAGGACATTCAGGAGGCCGAGCAAGAATTGCTCCTGGTCCAGAATAGCCCACGCGGCCGGCTCAAGATCAGCGTGCCTTCTGTGATGGGGCGAAAGATCGTCCTTCCGGCACTTCGGGATTTCCTGACAGGCTTTCCGGACGTGACAGTCGATATCAGGCTCGATGACGTCAAGGTCGACGTCATCGACGGAGGATATGATGTTGTGTTGCGCCTCGGCGAGCTCGAGGATTCATCCCTCCGAGCCCGCCACATCGGTCCGCATAGGTTCACGACATGCGCGTCGCCCGCCTATCTCGCTGAACGCGGCACGCCTCGAACGCCTGCGGACCTCGGCACGCACTGCTGCATCCATTATCGATTCCCGACTACCGGTCGTCCGGAAATCTGGGCCTTCAAGGGGCCGAGGCCGCCGAAACCCATACAGCCCGGAATCATTCTGAACGATGGTGAAGGGCTCGCATCCGCCGCACTCGGCGACCTGGGAATAATACAGGCCCCCAGCTATCTGGTGAAAGACGACATTGCCGAGGGACGCCTCCAGGCTATCCTTGAAGATTACACCGACGATCGCGGCGGCATCTGGCTTGTGTGGCCGCCCGTGAGCGCACCGGTTCCTCGCGTTCGTGCCTTCATCGAGTTCATTGCCGACCGCATTCCCCTGCTACTGGAAAAATCGTAGAATGGAGGGGGCTACTGCCTTCGTTGGCCTGCCGTAATATCTATTTTTGGCCGTTTCTTCCTCGCCGCTCCCCGACTCAAACTGGCCGGTTGTGGTCTTTCCGGTTTACCACCTAGTTCTTGCGGACGCTGACATCGTACCGGACTAACTGGTGAGATGCAGTTGCCCGTGATCGCTTGCATGCAAACTAACGAGCCCAGGGTGCCGAAGGGCTGAACTCGGCAACCACCCGCTCGATGAAGAGGCGTGTCTTGGCGGGCACGAGCCGTCCTGGCGGAAGCACAATTTGGGCGTTCCCCTCGCGGTCCAGTCGCCAGTCCGGAAGGACCCGGACGAGACGGCCTTCGGCAAGGTGCCTGCCGCAAGACCATTCTGCTGCGAGCATGATGCCACCGCCATCAAGTGCTGCAAGGACCATACTGCTACCATCGTCGGTTCGCAACTGGGCCGATGGGTGGACCGTAGCGCGTTCATCGCCGCGGCGCAGACGCCAGTCGGGCCAGAAATTCGGCACGGTCAGCCCAAGGCAGCGGTGGCTCTGCAAATCCTCGGGCGTATGCGGCGTGCCAGCCTCGGCAAGATAGGCAGGCGAAGCGCAAAGGACCGTCTCGAAGGATGCAAGATGACGCACGGTCAGCGAGCTGTCGGCGAGACCGCCAAACCTGATCGCAAGATCGAACCCCTCTGCAACCAGGTCGAAGAAGCGGTCACCAAGTTGGAGTTCGATCTCGATCTCGGGGTAGTCGCGAAGGAACGCGGGTAGCCAAGGTACGACCCAGAGCCGTGCGAAGGTTCTCGGCATGGTCACGCGCAGCAGGCCGCGCGGGCGGGCCGCCGTTTCGGACGCCTCCACGTCGGCGGCGGTGAGCTCCGCCAGGATGATCCGCACCTTCCTCAGATAGGCGGCACCGACCTCAGTCAGAGCGACTTTGCGAGTCGTCCGCGCGAGGAGCCGCACACCCAGACGTCGTTCCAGCGCATCGACCCGGCGAGACAGGACCGAGGGGTCTTTGGCAAGGACACGCGCCGCCGCCGCGAAGCCGCCATGCTCGGCAACGGCCGCGAATGTCTCGATCTCATCGAGCTGCCCACCGGATTTTTCGTGCATGGTTTGCATCAGTTATTTGCTTCAACAGCGAATTATCATGACAACAAGCATGAACTATCTCGGCCTCGGAAGCGAGAACAATCTGACCTCGAACGCAAACAACCACGAGGATCCGCGGCCGCCGCCGACGGGCCGCCCCATTCACCGCAAGGAGAATGTCAGGCGATCGCCGAAGTCGTCCCCAATGCGGCTCGGGGAGCATTAGCGCAGCATTCAAAGACAGGAAAATAATCATGGGCCAACTTGATGAAAGTGCCACTGCCAACGCTGTTTCGAGCACGGCATCAGGGTTGCGAGCGATCCCGCCTGCGAACGGCAAGCCGCTCATCGCGGTTTACGGCGCGACCAGCAAACAGGGGCGCAGCGTCGCGGTTACGCTGTTGCAAAGTGGCCGCTTCCGGGTTCGAGCCCTCACGCGCAACCGGGACTCGAAAGAGGCGCATAGCCTGGAACAGCTTGGCGCTGAGATCGCGACTGTCCCGGCAGGCCTGGGCCACCACGAAGGGCTCGTCACTGCTTTCTCCGGTGCGGACGGCGTCTACCTGATGACGCCGCAGAGCACTCCGCAGGACGATGTGGAATACGCCCTCGGCAAGCAACTCGCCGATGCAGCGGTCGAGGCCGGCGCGCGTCATATCGTCTTCAGCACACTGGAAGATGTTGAGAAGATCACCGGCGGCAAGAAGCAGGCTCCGCATTTCACCAGCAAAGCCCGTATTGCGGACTATATCCGCAGCCTGGCGGTGCCGCATTCGTTCGTGATGCTCGCGTTCTTCTATACGAACTTTCTCGAATATTACGTCCCTCGTGTGGAGCGCGGCAAGCTGCTGATGCCGATCTACCTTCCTGAGGATTTCCGGGCTCCGTTCGTGGATCCTCTTACGGCTACGGGGCCGGCTGTGCTCGAGATATTCTCGGACCCGGACCGGTACAACGGCGCAACGCTCCCGGTCGTCGGCGACATCATCTCACCTCGTGAGATGGTGGAGACCTTCCAACGCGTGACCGGCATCGAGGCCGAATACCGTAGCGCCTATAGCCGGGAAGACCTGCTACACAATTTTCCCGATTTCGCAGCCAACGAGCCCTTGGTCGATGAGCTGGTCGGCATGGTCGAATACGCAGTCGAGTACGGCTACTTCGCCGCCGATCGCGACCTCGAATTAAGCCGTCGACTGAACCCGGCTTCCCTGAGCTGGGAGCAGTTCCTGCGCACGACCACGTGGCGCGGTGAGAAGCTTCCGTTCGGGATTTGAACCGCAACAAACATGGCGGAGGCCCGTCCACATGGGCTTTCCGTGACGTTGGCAACAGAAAAGAGTTGGTCATGAACTCCCAAAACAACAAGCAGACGGTGCGAGACTATCTTGCCCATTTCAAGAACGCGGACGTGGCTAAGCTGACGGACGCGATGAGCGAGGATGCGACCTGGTGGATTCTGGGCCAACCTCGGCTGTTCTCAGACGCGGGCACCAAGTCGAAAGCCGATATGGAGCGCATCTGGAGCAATCTGTTCGGCCACATGCAGGATGGCCTTGAGATGACCGTCATCGGCATGGTCGCCGAAGAAAACAAGGTCGCGGCCGAAATCCGCTCCTATGCCGATCTGACGGACGGCAGGGTGTACGAAAACCAGTACCACATGCTCTTCACCCTTCGGCACGGCAAGATCGTCGAGGTCAGAGAGTACGCGGACATGCTGCTGATCGCGAATATGTTCGGCTGACTTTTGTCGCCGGCAAGGCGCCTGCGGTTCTGGAGAGAAACCTTTGAGAAGCTGCTCAACGTTTTTGTGCCCAACTATGAGCAGATGCTGAGCGCGGCTTCCGCTCTCGCAACGCAAAACGTGGGCGGGAGTGACTGAAGTCGGGCGCGGCGCAGTCCGGCCGCTAATCGGCTCCATCTGGCCGTTGCACGAACCGCTCCGCGGATTGGCGTTAGCCTCCATGTAATGCGGCCGAGCGAGCCCCGCGCCTGATTGAACGGGGGCTGCCGCATTCAGACCCTTTCGACTCTTTCAACTGAGGAGTCGAACGATGAACGAGCTTATCCAGATTGGCCCGATCAGCCCGCTACGCCAGCGCCTGATCGACGATATGACCTTGCGCGGGTTCTCCACGGAGACGCAGCGTAACTATCTTCGCGACGTCGGACGGTTCGCGACCTGGCTGCGTCGCTCGCCCCATACCGCGAGCACCGAGGATACCCGAGCGGCTTCGCGATCTCCTTTCGGGCTGGCTCGATCTTACTTCCGAGGCGATCGAGGCCAGACGGGAGAAGCTGCGGCAGCTGAAGACTCGGCAGACGCACCTCGAAGCTGGTATCGATCGCCTGCTTGATCTTGTTGCCGAGGGCCATTTGACAGCATCTGACGCGCGTTTCGCTAAAAAGCACAACGAGTTGGCCGAACAGCTCGTGCATGTGAAAACCGACACCGTCATGCTTGAACGGCAGCTCGCCAATTCCGAGCGCCGAATCACACCTGAACTCATCGAACGTTTTGCCGAGCTGATGCGTGAAAAACTCCGCTCCGACGATCCGGCGCTGCGCCAATATTACACTAGGGCAATCGTTGGACGAGTCGAAGTAGGTGACCAGCAAATACGGATATTTGGATCGACCAAGGCACTGGAGCATGCGGTCGGTCGGACTTCCGACCATACCGCAGCACCAGTGCCCAACATCGAACGGGAATGGTGCACCCGGCGGGATTCGAACCCACGGCCCCCAGATTAGGAATCTGATGCTCTATCCTGCTGAGCTACGGGTGCGCCGTCGCTCGTGTAGCGGTGGAGCGCGCAAAGCGTCAATCGGGATGGATCAATTGGCCGCCTCGGGCGGGATAATCGGCACGAGCAGGGGCATCGCGGCGATCCCGTCGTCGTGCAGCGATCGCGCCTCTTCGGGCGAGGCTTGGCCGTGGATCAGGTCTTCGGCCGCGCGTCCTTCGTGCATCGCGCGCGCCGCATCGGCGAAATCGCGCCCGACCCAGCGCGACTGCGGCAGCATTTCGGCCTGCTTTGCGGCAATATCGGCGAGCAGTTTGCGCACCAGTTCGGGCGACGGCTCGCCCGAGACGGACGGTCTGACGGGCGGCTGAGCCAGCGCCTGACGGTTGGACTTGGCCCCTACGCGCGGCGCCATCACCGCCTTTTTCACATCGTCATCGCCGCATACGGGGCAGTTGATCAACCCGCGCGCCTGTTGCTCGCCAAAGCTGTCGCTGCTCGCGAACCAGGCTTCGAAACGATGATCGCCCGCGGCGCAGCAGAGGTCGAAAACGATCAAGGTCAGGCCAGCCCCAACAGCGGGTCGAGCCCGCCGCGCGCGTCCAGCGCCGCCAGATCGTCGCTGCCGCCGACATGCTTGCCGTCGATGAAGATCTGCGGGACGGTACGGGCGCCGCCCGCGCGTGCGACCATCGCGTCGAACCCGGCGCGGTCCATCGTCAGGTCGATTTCCTGATATTCGACGCCCTTGCGTTCGAGCAGCGCCTTGGCGCGCGAGCAATAGGGGCAGAAGAACTTCGTAAAAACTTCGATCTTGGCCATACGGCTATCCTGTCATCCTTCACTCGCCATATCGGAATCCAACGAAGCAAAGTCAAATATGTTGCTTGTCATCAGGGCATCGGGGACCACCCGGGCCCAGGTGAGCGCCGACACCCGCACCGCGCCGCTGCGCCCGAGCACGCGCGCCGCCGCGCGCAGCGTCGCGCCGCTGGCATGGACATCGTCGACCAGCACCAGATGCCGCCCCGCCGCGCGAGCTTTGGCATCGCTCGCCAGCGCGAAGGCGCCGGCGACGATCCGGTCGCGCTCGCGCCGCCCTTTTCCGCGCAGCGATGCGGTCGCCTTCGTGCGCAAAAGCAGGTGGTGGTCGCGCGGGACGCCGGTCAACCGTGCCAACTCGTCCGCGATCAGCGCCGCCTGGTTGAACCCGCGCGACCACAGCCGCCAGCGGTGCAACGGCACCGGAACCAGCAACATCGCGTCCATATCCCCCAGCATTGCGAGATGCCGTGCCATCAGCCGCGCCATCAGCCGGGCATGCCCGGTCCGCCGTCCATATTTGAGGCGCAGCGCCACCGTCCGCGGAACGGGGCCATAGGCGACCGCCGCAGGCGCGCCCTCGAACGGCGGCGCGCCCGCCAAGCACGCGCCGCACGCAATCGGCCCGCCGGGCAGGGCTGTTGGCAACGGAATCGAGCAGCGGGAGCAGGACGGTCCATCGAGAAAGTGAAGTGACGACCAGCAGGTCAGGCAGAATTGCCGGTCTTCGCCGACGATGATGCCGCATCCGGGACAGCGCGGCGGCAACGCATAATCGATAATCGCGCGCACCGCGGCGCGCAAAGGGCCGCGCCAGGCCCCGGCCGGCGCGCCGTCTTTTTCGACATCCCCCGTCGTCGTCGCCATCACCGGCTTGTGAAGCATAGCCGGGGACGGCACAAGCGGCGCATGTCGCAGCCCCCCCGCCCGCTATTCTCCCCGGCCCGCCACCGCGCCCAGCGCGACCGCATGGCGCGCCTGCCCGCATCGGCCAATTTTCTGGCGCCGCTCATCGCCGAAACCCTGCTCGACCGGCTGGCGATGGTGACGCGCGAATTCCCCCGTACGTTGCTCATCGGCGCGCATGATGCCGCGCTCGCCGATCATCTGCGCGCGACCGGGACCAACCTCACCATCGCCGAGGCGGGGCCGCGCCTGGCCGCCGGAACCGGCGCCATCGCGGTCGAGGCCGACGCCATCGACCTGCCCTTCGCCAGTTTCGATCTCATCGTCTGGCCCGGCGGGCTCGATGGCGTCAATGACGTCCCCGGCGCCCTCCTCCGCCTCCGCGCGCTGCTTGCGCCCGACGGCCTGCTGCTCGGCGCCTTCGTCGGCGACGGCAGCCTGCCCCGCCTGCGCCGCGCGGTGATGGCCGACGGGGTGCGCTCGATCGCGCGGCTGCATCCGCAGATCGACCTCGCCGCGATGGGCAATCTGCTCCAGCGCGTCGGTTTCACCTTGCCCGTCGTCGACGTCGACGCGCTGACGGTGCGGTATGGCGACTGGTTCGCGCTGGTACGCGACCTGCGCGCCGCCGGCCTGTCGAGCCGGCTCGCGCCCGCCCCCCCGCCCCTGACGCGCGAGGAAATCGCTCGGATTTCCGTCGCTTTCGCGGGGCAGGCCGACCCCGACGGCCGGATCGCCGAAAGCTTCCGCATCGTCCATTTCAGCGGCTGGGCGCCGCATCCCGACCAGCCGCAACCCGCACGGCGCGGCAGCGGCACCGCCTCGCTGGCGGCGGCACTCAAACCAAAGGATTAGATCAACGCCTCCAGCAGGCCGATCAGCGGCTTGTCGGCGGGCGGCATGTCGAGGCCGTGCAGTTCGACGGGGCGCACCCAGCGCAGCGCGCTGGCGTGCTGCGCCACCGGCGTCCCGCGCCATTTGCGGCAGACGAACAGTAACAGCAGCAGGTGCCGGTCGCCGAGCATGTCGCTCGCGAAACAGGCGGGCGCAAGGCAGGCGTGATCGACATCGATTGCAAGTTCTTCGCCCAATTCGCGGATCAACGCCTGCTCGGGCGTTTCGCCGGGTTCCAGTTTGCCGCCGGGGAATTCCCACAATCCCGCCATCGACAGACCTTCGGGGCGCTGCTGGACAAGTAGTCTTCCATCGCGGTCGACGAGCGCGGCCGCCACGACAACGAGCGAGGTTTTCTGCGGCTTTCCGGGGTCTGGCACGGACAAATTGTTAACCTTCCTGTGTAAATATGGGCACCCTCGGGAACTATAATTTCAGTCAGGGGTGGAACAATGCGAAACTTTTACAGGCTGATGCGGTCGACCAGGGCCGCTACAGCCGTCGAATACGGGCTGATCCTGGCCCTAGTCTTTTTGGCGGCCGTCGTTGCGGTGGGCAATGTCGCCAACTCCACCAATAGCATGTGGGGAAGCGTCTCGAACGCTGCCGAAAGCAATATGTAGCATCGCGGCGGCCGTCCCGTTTCGGGGCTGCCGCTCACCGGCTTCAGCCGGATGCCATTAAGATTTTCAAAACCTATTCGCCCTAAACCCCCAGATGTTGACCCAGACCAGACCGTCAACAGGGTAAGTGAAATCAGGAGACCAGTCATGAAGTTCATCAAGAAGTTCGTTCGCGATACCAAAGCCGCAACCGCCATCGAATATGGCCTGATCGCGGCCCTGATCGCCGTCGCCGGCATCGCCGCGATGGGCGCAGTCGGCAACAGCGTCGGCAACACCTTCAACAAGGTTTCGACTGAGCTCAACAACAAGAACACCTAATCTCGTTGTGCTCGCGCCGCTATTGCGGCGGAAATCCGGAAAGGGCGGTGGAGCAATCCACCGCCCTTTTTCGTGCGCTCGCTGGAAGTATTATCGGCTCGCGTACACGGCGATCTTCACCCGTTGTCCCGGGGTCAGGCGGCTCGATGCGGTCAGGCGGTTGAGCACCTGGAACCGTTCGGTCTGATAATTGCTATAGGCCATTCGCCGCGCGAGGCTGGCGACCGTATCGCCGCGCCCGACGGTCACGACATCGATCCGCCGCGGCTTGATCGCCGCCGCTTCCGCCGCGCTCAGGCGCCGGACGCTGCTGAACATCGAATTGAACACGCTGCCGCCGCCCGCCTGCGTCAGCGCGACGAAGTGAAACGCGCTGCTGCGAGAAAATTCATAAGCGAAGACGGTGACATCGACCTGCCCCGACTGGGTATTCACCCGCGCGGTCGAATAGGAGGCCGGGATGCCGTTCATCGTCGTGCGCTGGATCGCGCCGGGGCTGATCGACGCGTTGCCCGCCACCGCCTTGAACGCCGCGGCGATATAGGCATTCATGTCGCCGCCGTACGGCCCCGTCGTAAACTGCGCCTGCCCGCCATTTCCGCTGACCGACACCGCGTCGGCGCCGTTTTGCATACCATAACCGTTCGGCACCGTGAAACGCAGCCGGAGGTCGGGGTGCAGAAAATCCCGCCCCTCGACCACGCCCTGCGCCGGATCGTCGCCGTAAAGCACATTGTCGACCGAAGCGAGGAACGCATCGGCATTGCGAGTGCCGCCGCCGCCGCCCGCCCGGCTCGCCAGCGTCTGCGCATTGCGCACGCGCGACGCGGGGTCGGGGTGAGTGCTCGCCCATTCGGGCAATGAGCGCGCGTCGCCTCCCGACAGGCGCGCGTCGAGCGTCGTCTGGTTGGCAAGGCTCGTCAGCATCGTCGACAGCGCGAGCGAGTCATAACCCGCGCTGCGCAGATATTGGACGCCGAGCTGGTCGGCCTGCAATTCCTGGCTGCGTGAAAAGCCCAGCGTCGCAAGCTGCGCCACGCGCAGCGAGTTATTCTGGAGCAACCCGCCGAGGCCGCCGAGCAGCCCGCCATTGTCGCCGATCGCGCCGCCCAGCACCGCGCCGAGCACGCCGAGGATCTGGTTGCGCGTCGCCGCCGACTGGCGCTTCTTGCTGTGCTGCGCCGCGACATGGCCGACCTCATGCCCGAGCACGCCGGCGAGTTCCGCCTCGTCGTTCATCAGCGCCATCAGCTGGCGGGTCACATAGACATAGCCCCCCGGGATCGCGAAGGCGTTGTTCACCGGCGAATTCAGCAGGGTGACGGTAAAATCGCTTGGGCTACGCGACAGGCCCGACTGGACGGCGATATTCTGTCCGACGCGGTTCACATAGGCGGCTTGCGGACCATTATAGGCCCCGCCGAATTCGGCCATCAGCTGTGGATGCGCATCGGTGCCCTGTTTGCGTTCGGCGGGTGAAATGCTCGTCGCGGTCTTGATCGCCTTCAGCTGCGCATCGGCGACCCCGGTAAAGGCCAGACTGCCGAGCGCCGCCGATACCGCCAGCTTGATCGCCAGCCCGTTTTTCGTCTTCCCGGTCATTGCCGCGCCTCCCTTATGCTTCTGGTCCTCAGGAATATCCCCGATTCACGACAAGGCAAGCCGCGCCATAGCCCAGACTTGTCATTGTCTTGATCGGGAACGCAAATGCGCGCGATCGGGTTCCGGTTCAGGCGCGGCGCGCCTGAATTTATGGGCCGCTCAAGCGCGGCCCATGGCAAGGAATTTTTCCTCGCGCGCGGCGAGCAACGTCTCGCGCGGCAATCCTGCCAGCGCGTCCAGTTCCTGCGCTATCGCGTCGCCCAGCGCCGCAATCGCGACTTCGGGCGCGCGATGCGCGCCGCCGACGGGTTCGGTGACGATGCGGTCGATGACCTTCAAGCCCAGCAGGTCCTGCGCCGACATTTTCATCGCCGCGGCGGCGTCGGCCGCCTTGTCCGACGTGCGCCACAGGATCGAGGCGCAGCCTTCGGGCGAAATCACCGAATAGACGGCATGTTCGAACATCAGCACGCGGTTCGCGGCGGCCAGCGCAATCGCGCCGCCCGAGCCGCCCTCGCCGACCACCGCGGCAACCATCGGCACACCGAGCGCGAGGCATTGTTCGGTCGACCGCGCGATCGCCTCGGCCTGACCGCGCTCTTCGGCCTGGATCCCCGGAAAGGCGCCCGACGTGTCGACCAAAGTCACCACCGGCAGCCCGAACCGGTCGGCAAGCTGCATCAGGCGGATCGCCTTGCGATAACCCTCGGGCTTCGCCATCCCGAAATTATGCTTCATGCGCGACGGAATATCGTCGCCCTTTTCGTGGCCGATGACCATCACGCGGCGGCCGCGGAACCGCGCCATTCCGCCCAAAATCGCCTGATCGTCGCCGAAATTGCGGTCGCCGGCCAGCGGCATCCAGTCGTCGAACAGGCCGGCGACATAATGTTTGAAATGCGGGCGGTCGGGGTGGCGCGCGACCTGCGTCTTTTGCCAGGGCGTCAGTTTCGAATAGATTTCGCGAAGCAATTTCGAGGACTTGTCCTCGAGCTGCGCGATATCATTGTCGATGTTGAGCGTGGGGTCGTCCCCCATCTCGCGTAGCTCGGCAATCTGCCGATCGAGCGCGGCGACCTGTTTTTCGAAATCCAGAAAGGCTGTCATAGGGGAGCGCTAGGACGAAGGCGCCTGAACGTCAACTTCGGGGTGGGCGCCATCCATCCGTGCCAGCGGATGCCGTTTGTTGACCAGTTCGACGAGGCGGCGGCTGTCGACATGGGTGTAAATTTCGGTCGTCGCAATATCGGCGTGGCCGAGCATCAGTTGCAGCGCGCGCAGATCGGCCCCGCCCTCGAGCAGATGCGTGGCGAACGCGTGGCGCAGCACATGTGGGCTGATCGCGGTCGGGTCGATCCCCGCGCGCGCGGCGAGGTCGCGCAGCATCTGGAACAGCCGCACGCGCGAGATATGCGCCTTACCCGACGGGAACAGCCAGAGCGCCCCGTCGGCAAGCAGCGGCACCCAGCGATCGAGCACGGTCCGCGCGCGTTCGGACAGCGGAACCAGCCGCTCCTTGTCGCCCTTGCCGCGGATGATCAGATATTCGCGCTCGCCGGCAATCGCGCGGCGGGGCAGCGACACCAATTCGCTGGCGCGGAGGCCCGAACCATAGAGAAGTTCGAGCAGCAGCAGCATCCGCACCGCCGCGGCGGGCGGCGCCTCGCCCGCCGCTTCCTCCTCGGCCTGCTCGAACAATCGCTCGACATGGTCGTGGGTCAGGATGCGCGGGAGCGGCCGACGCGTCGCGGGACGCGCAATATCGAGCGCCGGATTGTCCGTCCGTTCGCCTTCATCGAGAAGAAACGCGAAAAACTGGCGCAGCGCCGACAGCTTCCGCGCCGCACTGCTTGCCGCAAGCGACTGATAATCGGCCATCAATTTGCGCAAGTCGCCCGCATCGGCATCGACCAGCCGACCTTTCACCCACTCCGCCGCCTGTTCCAGATCGCGGCGATAGGCGGCAAGCGTGTTGTGCGAGGCGCCGCGCTCGGCCGCCATCATTTCGAGGAAGCGGTCGATCAGCGCCGCGTCAGACATCGCCGATGTCCGGCAGCTTTATGGGCTCAGACACGCACCAGCGCTTCGGCCGCGATCATCCGCGCTTCGGCCGCGAGGCCCACGTCGCGCAGCGCCCGGACGATATAATAAAGATGATAAGGCGGGACTTCCGACCACTCGCCCTGCATCCCCGCCGCCGCGAGAAGCGCCACCATGCCGGGCTCGCGGCGTTCGGCCGCCGCCATGATCGCCCGCGACCAGCGCGTCTGCTTGCCCAGATCGACCTCGAGATCGCTCGCCGCCGACGCCGCCGCGCTCGCATCGAGCCGCCCGAGGCCGGCGAGACCGGCGAGCAGGAACTTCGATCGCAGCGTATCGGCGCTGTCGTCGTCCCCCGCAAACCGGCCGACCGCGCCCGCGCTCATGCCGGTCAGCGGCCGCGGCGATCCCACCGCAAGGACGGCCCATGCGCGGCTGCCCACCGAAACGGTCGGAACCCACGCGATCGCATTTTCATCATATCCGCCCGCGAGCATCGACCCCAGCAGCTGCCAGGGATCGCCGCCGACGTCGGTATTGACCGGCAAGGCGGCGGCGGCGCGTGCGGTTGCGACCATCGCGGCATAGCTTTGCGCCGGCGTGCCGCCGGTGCCCCATAGCTGCTGCATCGCGGCATAGCGGTCGGCGCCGGCGGCGAGGCGAAACGCACCGCGCAGCTGATCGGTCTGGGTCACGATCGCCTCGGCGGGCTCTTCTTCGCTCGCCGCGGCACTCAGCAGCGACACATAGGCTTCGCTCGACAGCACACCGCGCGCGGCGGCTTCGGGCGCGGCCGCGATGCGGCTTGCGGTGTCGGTCATCGGCGCCAGCACCGTCCAGCTTTTGATATTGGACGGCGCCGCGATGCGCAGCGCCTCGGGCACCGGGATCGCGGTCGCGGTCGCCATGCCGAAGCGCCAGCTGGTCAGCCGGTCGATATTGTCCCACTCGATCGTCGTCGAGCGGCGCCCGGCGCCCGTCGCGCCGAGCACGCGTTCGGTGAGCAGGATGTCGAAGTTCGAGATTTTGCCGCTCGACCGCACGCGGCCGATCGCCCAGCCCGCGGGCCCGGCTTCGCCCGACAGCCCCGAACAGATGGCGGACGACAGGCGCCACGCCTGCTCGTCGCCATGCGCAAGCCCTGCAGGGACATAAGGACACATGCCCGCCGGATCGGCGTTCGCAAGATAGGTTTGCTGCGCCGCGGCGACGAGGCGCGGGCTGGCGCGGTCGTAATCGACCGATTGGACGATCCAGCGCGCCGCGATCGATTCGCCCATGCGCAGCAGCAGCGCCGTGCGATCGGCGGCGAGGTCGGCGCCGTTGATCGTGCCGGGGGTGTCGATCGCCGAGGCGAGCGAGCGGCGAAGCAGAATCTGCGCCCAGCGCGACGCGAACTGGCCGTTCGTCTTGCGCATGATCGCGGCGGCATATTGGCCGCGCACCCCGAACGCATCGGGCGCCAGCCCCCCCGTTTCGGGCGTCAGCGGCCCGATCCGCGTCAGCAGGCGGCGCGCGCCCGGCGGCAGGTCGTATTTCAGGCCGCCCGATTCGACCTCTTCACCGTCCTCGCCCTCTTCGCCGGTTTCGGTGGACGCACTCGCGCTCGTGGTTCCGAGCGTCGGCGCGACGGGCGGCGGGGCGGTGCCGTTGACCGGCGGCGAGCCCGGGGTCGGGGTCGCGGTCGGCGACGGCGTGGGGGTCGGACGCGGCGCGGGCGTCTCGGCGGGGTTGCCGAAGCCTTCGGGCAGCAGCGATTCCTGCGCGAGCGCGGGCAGGACCAACGCGGCGGCGAGAGCCGTGCCCGACAGGCCGAGCATCAGCGAGAGAGACTTTACCTTCATCGCGGCGTGCTTTCGGCAATCTTGTCGGTCACGTCCACCTCAATCATTCGCGGTTCGATCGGCCGGCCCAGGAACAGCAGGAACAGAAAGAACGCCACCAGCACCAGCGCGAGCACGATCAATCGTGCAATCCAGCGGCCTTTTCCCGATCTGCCCCGCGCGCGCAATATCCAATGCCTGCCGTTCGTCTCATTTGAACCGCAGCAAAACCATTGTTCCGCGCGGCCCCTTCGGTATAGCCGCGCGCACCATGTCGCGAAACCCGAAAAGCCCGGCTGCTGCCATCCCCGCGTCGATCCGCGACCGGTCGATCGTGCTCGTCGGGTTGATGGGGTCGGGGAAATCGACGATCGGCCGCCGCCTGGCCCAGCGGCTGGGCATGCGGTTCGCCGATGCCGACGACGAAATCGAACGCGCCGCCGACACGAGCATTTCGGATATTTTCGAGCGCTTTGGCGAGGCGCATTTCCGCGACGGCGAGCGCCGCGTGATCGCCCGGCTGCTCGGCGAAAAGCCGATGGTTCTGGCGACCGGTGGCGGCGCTTTTATCAATGACGAAACGCGTGCATTGATCCTGCAGGGCAGCCTTTGCATCTGGCTCGACGCCGACATCGCGACGCTCGTCGAACGCGTCGGCCGCCGCAGCCACCGCCCGCTGCTCAAGAACCGCGACCCCGGCGAAGTGCTGCGCGAACTGGCGGCGGCCCGCAATCCCATCTATGCCGAGGCGCATCTTCGCGTCAGTTCGGCAAGCACACCGCACGACCATACGGTGCGTGCGATCCTGGAGGCCCTGTCAAAGTGGGAAGATCCGAAATGGAAAGCCTGACCGTCGAATTGGGCAGCCGCAGCTATCCGATATTGATCGGTGACGGGCTGATCCGCGACATCGGCGATCATGTCGCGCCGCTGCTGAGACGCCCGCGCACGATGATCGTCACCGACTCCCACGTCGCCGAACAATATCTGATTCCGCTCGGCACGTCGCTGGCGATGGCGGACATCTCCTTCTCCTCCTTCGTCCTCGATCCAGGTGAAAGCACGAAGAGCTGGGCGGGGCTCGCGCGGCTGGCCGAATGGCTGATCGGCGAAGGCGTCGAGCGCGGCGACCATGTCATCGCGCTTGGGGGCGGCGTGATCGGCGACCTCGTCGGTTTCGCGTGCAGCATCGTCAAGCGCGGCTGCAATTTCATCCAGGTGCCGACCACCCTGCTGGCGCAGGTCGACAGCAGCGTCGGCGGCAAGACCGCGATCAACGTGCCCGCCGGCAAGAATCTGATCGGCGCCTTCCACCAGCCCGCACTCGTCGTCATCGATCCGACGACGCTCGAAACGCTGCCGCGCCGCGAACTCGGCGCCGGCTATGCCGAAGTCGTCAAATATGGCCTGATCGACGACGCCGATTTCTTCGCCTGGTGCGAGGAGCATGGCGCGGCGCTGCTCGCGGGCGACAGCGCGGCACGTGCGCACGCAATCGCGCACAGCGTCGCGGCCAAGGCGCGGATCGTCGCCGCCGACGAGCGCGAGACGCAGGACATTCGCGCGCTGCTCAACCTCGGGCACAGCTTCGGCCACGCGCTGGAGGCCGAAACGGGCTATTCGGACCGGCTGCTCCATGGCGAAGCGGTCGCGGCGGGGATGGTCCTCGCGCACCAGTTTTCGGCCGCAAACGGCCTCTGCGCTGCGGCCGACGCCGAACGGGTGCGCGCGCATCTCGCGAGCGTCGACCTGCCGCACAGCCTTGCGAGCGCAGGCGTCAATAGTGATGGCGCGACCCTCGCGGGGCATATGGCGCACGACAAGAAGGTGCGCGGCGGCAAGCTGCCGCTGATCCTGACCCGCGGCATCGGGCAGAGTTTCGTCACCGACGAATATGGGCTCGATGCCGTCGCGGCGTTTCTCGACGGCTAAGGCGTCAGTTCATCGCTGACGACGCCTGCTCGCTTTCCTCGTCCTTCGGATCGTCTTTCAGCGCCTTCGCCGCCAGACGCCGCAAACGGAATTTCTCGAGCACGCTTTCGGCTTCGCGTCCGCCGCCCGGCTTGAAGCTATGGTCCATGCCCGCCGAAATATCGCCTTCGTCGATCTGCGCCTGTAGCCGCGTCTCGTCGAGATGGCGCAAAGTCGCCTCGACATCCTCCATCTCGCGCGGATCGACGTCGAGGTAGCGCAGTGCGGTGAGGCCCATCGCGACCGAGCTTTCAAAAACCTCGCGAATAACCCCGTCGACCCCGGCCCCCTCGACCGCGAGCAACTGGCGGCGGTCGAATACGCGCATCAGCACCTTCGCGTTCGGAAACGCGTCGACGATCGGCCTCAACGCCGCGGCGTCGACCGAGGCATCATCGATACAAAAGATGATCAGCCGCGCCTCGTCGGCGCCCGCGCGGCGGAGCAGGTCGACGCGTAGTCCGTCGCCGAAATAGACCTTGGTATCAAAACGGCTCGACAGCTCGATCTGGCTCGGTTTCTTGTCGATCAGCGTCACCGAACAGGCGACGCCGTGCAGCATCTGCGACACGATCTGGCCGAACCGCCCGTAACCGACGACGATCGCCGACCCGCGCGGCGCGCCCGCCGGATCGTCGAGGTCGGTGGGCTCGGCGGCGGGTGAAAATTCGAGGTTGCGCGCGAACAGCATCAGGAACGGCGTCGTCACCATCGACAGCGTCACCACCGCGCTGAACAGGCTCGCCGCTGCGGGATCGATCAGCAGCGCGTCGGCCGCCTGCGCGAACAGCAGGAACCCGAACTCGCCGCCCTGGCTGAGGAGCAGCCCCAGCCCCAGTGCCACCGGCCACGGCTTGCCGAACAATTTCACGATCAAGGTGAGGACGATGACCTTCACCGCCACGAGCCCGAGCGCGAGCGAGAGGACAAGCAACGGCCGCTCGATCACCGCCCCGACGTCGAGCACCATGCCGACCGCAAGGAAGAAAAGGCCGAGCAGGATCAGGCGGAAGGGTTCGACGTCGGATTCGATCTCGTGCCGATAGGGCGAGTCGGCGAGCATCACGCCGGCGATGAAGGCGCCGAGTGCGGTCGACAGGTGCAGGCTGTGCATCAGCGCGGCGCTCGCCAGGATGGTGAGCAGCCCGACGACGACGAACAGCTCGCGCTCGCCATAACGTCCGATGATGCGGAGCAGCGGATTGACCACGAAGCGGCCCGCAAGCACCAGCACGACGATCGCCCACAAGGTGAAGAAGGCCATCTGCCACCCCGACGGCGCCGACGGATCGGCGGGCGCACGCGACAGCACCGCGACGATCGTGATCATCGGTACGATCGCCAGGTCCTGAAACAACAGGATCGAAAAGGCTTTTTCGCCAAAGGGCGAATTGATCCGTCCCGAGCTTTTGAGCCCGGGCAGCACCTGCGCGGTCGACGACAAAGCGAGCGGTAGGCCCAGCGCGAGCGAGGCTGCGGGGCTGAATCCCAGCGTCAGATGGATGAGCCCGGTGAGCACGAGCCCGGTCACGACCACCTGAACCATGCCAAGGCCAAAGATCGCGCGGCGCATGTCCCAGAGTCGGCGCGGCGACAGTTCGAGCCCGACGAGGAAAAGCAGGAAGGCGATCCCGAGTTCGGCAAAGGCGAGCTTCGATTCGCCGCCGCCGACGAGCCCGAGCCCGTGCGGCCCGACGATCGCCCCCGCGATCAGATAGCCGAGCACCGCGCCGAGGCCGAGCCGGCGAAAGATCAGCACGAACAAGGTCGCGACGCCGAGGAGGATCGCGCCTTCGACCAGCGCAGTGTCGGTCGCGGTCTCCGCGACCTTCCCGGCGGCTTCTGCGGCGGCCGCCGTGAGCGCGAGCAGCGTCACGCCGCTGCCGCCTGATCCTCAAGCGCCGCGATGGCGGCGTCGAAGGGCAGCAGGATCGCGCCGTGGCGTGCGGGATAGCCCTGCGCCGGCGCGAGCAGGTCGAACCCCGGCCAGTCGGGCTGTGTGCCCGCGCCCGCGAACCAACTGGCGATCCCGTCGCGCGCGGCGCGCAGTTCGACGAGGCCGAGCCCCGGCGCGTGGCGCGCAAGCAATGCCGCCGATGCCTGACCCAATGCGCACGCCTCGACATGCATACCGACGCGCGTCACCCGGCCCGCATCATCGGTATCGAGATCGAGAATGATCGCGCTGCCGCACAGCGGTGCACGCTTGCTCACGCGGTGGCGCGGATCGGCGATCGGCAGATATTCCGCGGTCGCGACCGCGAGCGCCAATATGTCGCGATTATAGAGCGGCGCACTCATGGCTTGGCGGCCTTGGCGGTTTCGGCTTCGGCCTCGCGCGCTTGTGCGCGGCGCTCGGCGATGACCTTGCTCATCGCGCTACTCGTCGCGTTGAGCGCCGGATAAGTACGGCTGTCGGTCATCCACGCGGGGCGCTGCATAACGCCATAACCTATATCATAGAGCAAGGTGAGGAGCATGAAGCCGATCGATGCGATCAGCAGGCCCTTCACCGCGCCGAAACCGGCGCCCAGCCCGCGGTCGAACCCGCCGACCAGCGACGCGCGGCTGCGCTGTCCCATCGCGCGCGATCCCCATTTGGCGAGCGCGAACACGCCGCCGAAGAGCAGCACGAAGGCGAGCGCCGCGGCGCCGCCCGCGGTCCCGACCCAGCCCGCGAGCAGGTCGGTCATAAGCGGGTGAAAAAAGCGCACCGCCGCGATCGCGAGGATCCACGCGAGCAGCGTCGTCACCTCCTGCACGAGGCCGCGTGAAAAACCGAGCACCGCGCCGCCGCCAACCAGCACCAGCACGACGATATCCAGAGCCGTCAGACTTCCCATGCTGCGATCAGACCAATGTCCATGAAATAAACCGTTCGTGCTGAGCTTGTCGAAGCACCGTCCTTCTTCTTCCGATGCCGAAAGAAAGAACAACCCTTCGACAAGCTCAGGGCGAACGGAAAAGGATGGTGCCCGTCGATCTAGTCACGGCCCAGCATCAGGTCAACGAGTTCGCCGAGGCGTTCGAAACCGGTGACCGAAATCCCGCCGACCGCTTTCATGCCCTTGGGACCCCAGCCGCGCGAGAAACCGAGCTTCGCCGCTTCGCGGAGGCGCAATCCGTCGTGCGAAACCTGCCGCACCTCGCCCGACAGCGACAGCTCGCCGAATACGATTGCGTCGGCAGGCACCGGCCGCTCGCTGAACGCCGAGATCAGCGCCGCCGCGACCGCAAGATCGGCGGCGGGATCGGTGAGCCGGTAGCCGCCCGCGATGTTGAGATAGACTTCGGCCGCGCCCATCTGAAGCCCGCAGCGTGCCTCCAGCACCGCAAGCACCATCGCGAGCCGCCCGCTGTCCCAGCCGACCACCGCCCGTCGCGGCGTCGCGCCGCTGGCGAGGCGAACGGTGAGTGCCTGCACCTCGACCAACACCGGGCGCGTGCCCTCCAATGCCGGAAACACCACCGACCCCGGTACATCGCGGCTGCGGTCGGTCAGGAACAGGCTCGACGGGTTGCTGACCTCGCCCAGCCCTTCCTCGCCCATCGCGAACACCCCGATCTCGTCGGTGCCGCCAAAGCGGTTCTTCACCGCGCGGAGGATGCGATATTGGTGGCTGCGCTCGCCCTCGAACGCCAGCACCGTGTCGACCATATGTTCGAGCACGCGCGGCCCCGCGATCGTCCCGTCCTTCGTCACATGCCCTACGAGCACGATCGCGGCATCGCTGTCCTTGGCGTAGCGGATCAATTCCTGCGCGCTCGCGCGCACCTGGCTCACCGTTCCCGGCGCGCTGTCGATCAGGTCGCTGTGCATCGTCTGGATCGAATCGATCACGACAAAATCGGCGGTCTGCCGGTCGAGCGTCGCCAATATGTCGCGCACCGAGGTCGCGCTCGCGAGCGCCACCGGCGCATCGCCGAGCCCGAGCCGCTGCGCGCGCAGTCGCACCTGCGCCGCCGCTTCCTCGCCGCTGATATAGACCACCGACTTGCCCGCTTTCGCGAGCCTTCCTGCCGCCTGTAACAGCAGCGTCGATTTACCGATCCCCGGATCGCCGCCGATCAGCGTCGCCGACCCCGCGACGAACCCGCCGCCGAGCGCGCGATCGAACTCGGCGATCCCGCACAGCATGCGGTCGGGCATCTTGCTCTCGGCATCGAGCGTTTCGAGCGCGAGCGTGCGCCCGCCTTTGCTCAGGTCATGCTTCGCCGAGAAGACGGTTTCGCCCGCCTCTTCAACGAGTGTGTTCCACTCGCCGCAATCGGCGCATTGCCCCTGCCAGCGATAGGTGGCGGAGCCGCAATTCTGGCAAACATATTGACGTTTCGCTTTGGCCATGCGGTTCGCTTAACGGGAACAAACAACGAACGCTACCCCTAATCCGTTCGCCCTGAGCTTGTCGAAGGGCCGCTCTTCTTGAATTCAAGAAATACGGTGCTTCGACAAGCTCAGCACGAACGGAATTGGAGGGACGGTTCATATTTCGGGCGCGTTGCTCTAGGGGAGCTTCAAACCCGAATCACCGTCCCACAGGAAAGCTCCGAGCCATGAAATTCTTCGCCGACACCGCCGAAATCGCCGACATCAAGGAGCTCGCCGCGACGGGCCTGCTCGACGGCGTCACCACCAACCCGTCGCTGATCGCCAAGTCCGGCCGCGACTTCAAGGAAGTCACCAAGGAAATCTGCGCGCTGACCACCGGCCCCGTGTCGGCCGAGGTCGTCGCGCTCGACCATGCGACGATGATGAAAGAGGCCGAAATCCTCCGCAAGATCGCGCCGAACGTCTGCATCAAGGTGCCGCTGACGATCGACGGGCTCAAGACGTGCAAGGCGCTGACGGGCGACGGCACGATGGTCAATGTCACGCTCTGTTTTTCGGCGGCGCAGGCTTTGCTCGCAGCGAAAGCCGGCGCGACCTTCGTTTCGCCCTTCGTCGGCCGTCACGACGACAATGGCTTCGACGGCATGCAGCTGATCTCCGACATCCGCCTGATCTACGACAATTACGGCTATGAAACCGAAATCCTCGTCGCGAGCGTGCGTCACGGCATCCATGTGCTGGAGGCCGCGAAGATCGGCGCCGACGTGATGACCGCGCCGCCGTCGGTGATCAAGGGACTGTTCAAGCATATCCTGACCGAAAAGGGCATCGAAGGCTTCCTCGCCGACTGGGCGAAGACCGGGCAGTCGATCTGATCGATCCTCCCCACTCGTGGGGAGGTGGCAGCGCAAAGCGCTAACGGAGGGGGGTAGAGTCCTTTCGCGACGCTGCTTGATGCAGCCGCCCCCTCCACCACCCGCTGCGCGGGCGGTCCCCCTCCCCGTTCCGGGGAGGATTACAGTTGACGTAAACGTCAACCAGCCCCGATACTCCCGGCAAAGGGAGAGATTCGCGATGACCGATACCACCATCCTCACGACACGCCGCGGCCATGTCCTGATCATCACGATCAACCGGCCCGAAGCGCGCAACGCGGTCAACGCCGCGGTGCATATCGGCATCGGCACCGCGCTCGAAACCGCCGAGGCCGACCCCGAAATCCGCGTCGTCGTCATCATCGGGGCGGGCGACAAGAGCTTCTGCGCGGGCGCCGACCTTGTCGCGCTGTCGCGCGGCGAAAGCCTCTATCCCGACGATCCGGCGCAGCAGGCGTGGGGTTTCGCCGGTATCGTCTCGCACCCGATCTCGAAACCGATCATCGCCGCGGTCAATGGCTTCGCGTTCGGCGGCGGCTGCGAGATCGCGCTGATGAGCGACATCATTATCGCCGCCGACCATGCGCAATTCGGGCTGCCCGAGGTCAAGGTGGGGCTGTTCGCCGCAGCGGGCGGCGCCTTCCGCCTCGCCCAGCAAATCCCGCGCAAGCTGGCGATGGAATATATGCTGACCGGCGATCCAATCCCCGCCGCGCGCGCCGCCGAGTTCGGCCTCGTCAATCATGTCGTCCCGCTCGCCGACCTGCTGCCCGCCGCGATCGCGCTCGCCGAGAAGATCGCGGGCAACGCCCCGCTGTCGGTGCAGGCGTCGAAGCGCGTCGCGCTCGGCATCGACGACGGCCGCATCGCCGCCGACGCGCCCTATTGGGAGCATAATACCCGCGAACGCGGCGCGCTGATGCGCAGCGAGGACGCGCGCGAAGGCCCGCTCGCCTTCGCCGAAAAGCGCAAGCCCGAGTGGAAGGCGCGCTGACCATGACGATGACCGATCCCGAGCGGATTCCCGTCATCATCGGGGTCGGACAGCTCAACGACCGGCCCGAGGACCCCGATAAAGGGCTCGACTCACTCGGACTGATGGTCGAGGCTCTCAAGATCGCCGACGCCGACGCGGGCGGCGGCTTGCTGACCGACCTCGACAGCCTCGCGATCGTCGACCAGATCAGCTTCCACCACCTCGGCAAGCTCTGCGAACCGCTCGCCGCCGCGATCGGCGCCAGCCCAGCGATCAACTACCAGTCCGCCGCCCCGCACGGCGACACGCCGGTGCGCCTGCTGAACGAGGCCGCGAACCGCATCGGCGCCGGCGAGGTCAAACTCGCCGCCATCGTCGGCGCCGAAGCGCTGCGCACCGCCGCCGGCCGCGCGGCCAAGGCCGCGAGCGGCGAAGACAAAAGCTATAACGCCATCCGCAAGGTCGCGACGCGGCGCGAGCCGAACTACGCCCAGCTTCACGGGCTGGCGGCGCCGGTTGACGTCTATCCGCTCTACGAGAATGCGACGCGCGCGGCGTGGGGCCAGAGCCTGGCCGAAGCGCAATTCGAAAGTGCCGAAATCTGGTCGCGCTTTTCCGAAGTCGCCGCGGCCAACGACGGCGCGTGGATCCGCAAGCCCGCGACCCCCGAGGACATCCTCAAGGTCGACGAGCGCAACCGCCCGATCGCCTTCCCTTATTCGAAGCTGATGGTCGCGAACTCGGCGGTGAACCAGGGCGCGGGCTTCATCGTCGCGAGCCTCGCCGAAGCATGGCGGCGCGGCATCGCCGAAGACCGCCTGATCCATATCGGCATGGGCGCGGCGGCAAAGGAGCCGCCAAGCATCCTCCACCGCGACCGCTATGACGGCAGCGTCAGCATGGAGACCTCGATCAGCCGCACGCTCGAATTGAACGCGATGACCGCCGCGGACTTCGATTTCGTCGAGCTTTACAGCTGCTTTCCGTGCGTACCCAAGATGGCGCGGCGCATCCTCGGCTGGCCGCGGGACCGCCCCGCAACGGTGTTCGGCGGCCTCACCTTCGGCGGCGGCCCGATCGCAAATTATATGAGCCATGCGATCGTCTCGATGAGCCAAAAATTGCGCAGCGAGGGCCGCTATGGCTTCCTCTTCGCCAACGGCGGTTTCGCGACCGACAATCATTGCATCGTGCTGGGGAACCGGCCGATTGCAGCGGCGAGCTTTCCGCAGGATTTCGATTATCAGGCCGAGGCCGAAGCGAAGCGAGGGCCGGTGCCCGAACTGGTTGAGGATTATGCCGGGCCGGCGACGATCGAAAGCTATACGGTGTTTTATGGCCGCGACGGGGCGCCGAAAGCAGGCGTTGTCGTCGCACGCACGCCCGACGGCAAGCGCTCGCTCGCGCATGTCGATGTGAGCGATGCAACGATGCTGGCGTTTCTGACCGATGGCACGCTGGAACCGGTCGGAACTGCGGGCCAGGTCGTCGCTCTCAAAGAAGGCTTCGGCTGGCGCGCCTAAGCCTCTCCCCTCCCGCAGGCGGGAGGGGTTGAGGGTGGGCAGCGACGTTGCGATAGCCCACCCCGCTGCGACTAACGAGCAAGCTCGCAAGTCTCGCTGCCCCTCCCGCAAGCGGGAGGGGCATCAAATCTCGAACGAAACCCCCTGCGCCAGCGGCAGCGCGTCCGAATAATTCACCGTGTTCGTCGCGCGCCGCATATAGGCTTTCCAGCTGTCGGACCCGCTTTCGCGCCCACCGCCGGTTTCCTTCTCGCCGCCAAACGCGCCGCCGATCTCCGCACCCGAGGTGCCGAGATTAACGTTGGCGATGCCGCAATCGCTCGCGACGAGGAACCGCTCGGCCTCGCGCATGTCGGTGGTGAAGATCGCCGACGACAGCCCCGCCGCGACATCATTATGCAGCGCGATGACGGCATCCAGATCATCATAGCGCATCACATAGAGGATCGGCGCGAACGTCTCCTCCAGAACCGGCCCGACCTGCCCCGGCATCTCGACGAGCGCGGGCTTCACATAAAAGCTTGCCCCGTCGCCGATCCGTGTCCCGCCATGGACGACGCCGCCAGCGGCGCGCGCCGCGCCCAGCGCGTCCTGCATCATCTCGAACGCCGCGCGGTCGATCAGCGGCCCGACGAGCACCTCGCCCTCCAGCGGATTGCCGACGCCGACGCTCGCATAGGCCGCCTTGAGCTTGGCGACAAAACCCTCATAAATGCTGTCGTGCAGGAACAAGCGCCGCGTCGTCGTGCAGCGCTGCCCCGCGGTCCCCATCGCGCCGAACGCGACACCGCGCAGCGCGAGGTCGAGATCGGCCGACGGCGCAACGATCACGCCATTATTGCCGCCCAGTTCGAGGATCGCGCGCGCGAAGCGTTGCGCCAGTCGCGGCGCAACCGCGCGGCCCATGCGCGTCGAACCCGTCGCCGAGACCAGCGCGACGCGCTTGTCGTCGACCAGCGCCTCGCCCGCCTCGCGCCCGCCGATCAGCAGTTGCGCCAAGCCTGCGGGCGCGTCGCCGAACCGCGCCAGCGCGCGCGCGAAGATCGCCTGGGTCGCCAAGGCCGTCAGCGGCGTCTTTTCCGACGGCTTCCACACGACGCTGTTGCCGCACACGAGCGCGAGCGCCGCATTCCATGCCCACACCGCGACGGGGAAGTTGAACGCCGAAATCACGCCGACAGGCCCAAGCGGATGCCAGACCTCCATCATCCGGTGCCCCGGCCGCTCGGTCGCGATCGTCAGGCCATAGAGTTGCCGCGACAGCCCGACCGCGAAGTCGCAAATGTCGATCATCTCCTGCACCTCGCCCGCGCCCTCCGACGGGATCTTGCCCGCCTCGATCGTCACCAGCTTCGCGAGGTCATCCTTCGCGGCGCGCAATTCCTCGCCCCACAAGCGAACCAGTTCGCCGCGCCGCGGCGCCGGGACGCCCCGCCACGCGCGAAAGGCCGCGCTCGCGTTGCCCAGCGTCTCGTCGATCGCGGCGCTGTCCATGACCTGCACCATGCCAAGTTGTTCGCCAGTCAGCGGCGTCACCGACGGCATCGACCCGTCGATCCACCGCGCGCGGTCCACGCCGAGTCCATCGAGCAACCGTGCGACCTCTTGGCCCAATGCCGTCATCATCTGTCCCTTCATTGGCGCCGACGCGCCCTTGCAGTTTGTGGCTCGCGGGTTATCGCAGCGGGCGAACAATGCAAAGCCGATTGGAGAGTCGCCCGTGTCCGAGTTGCCGCCGTCCGAACCCTTTGTTCCCGTTTCGGCCGACGCCGCTGCGAGCACCCACTGCACCGCTGCCGATTACGACCGGCTCTACGCGCAAAGCATCGCCGATCCCGACGCCTTCTGGGCCGAGCAAGCGAAGCGCATCGACTGGATCACGCCGCCGACGAAGATCGCGGGCTGGTCGTACGATCCCGTTGAAATCAAATGGTATGAGGATGGCGTTCTCAACCTCTGCCACAACGCCGTCGACCGCCATGTCGCCGCGGGCCATGGCGACCGCACCGCGATCATCTTCGAACCCGACGCCCCCGACGGCGAGACGCGGACGATCAGCTACGCCGCGCTGCTCGCCGACGTCGTCCGCTTCGCGAACACACTGAAGAAGATGGGTGTCCAAAAGGGCGACCGCGTCACCATCTATATGCCGATGATCCCCGAGGGCTCGGTGGCGATGCTCGCCTGCGCGCGCATCGGCGCGGTCCACAGCGTCGTTTTCGGCGGTTTCTCGCCCGAGGCGATCCACGGCCGCATCGAGGATTGCGCGAGCGACTGGGTGATCTGCGCCGACGAAGGGCTGCGCGGCGGCAAGACCGTTCCCTTGAAGGCCAATGTCGATAAGGCGCTCGAACGCGTCGATGTGAAGGCGGTGCTCGTCATCGCGCACACCGGCGGCGACGTCGCGATGAAGGAAGGCCGCGACCATTGGTACGATGCGCTGTCGGCCGATGTCGATACGAGATGCCCCTGCGAGCCGATGGGTGCCGAGGATCCGCTCTTCATCCTCTACACGTCGGGTTCGACGGGCAAGCCCAAGGGCGTGCTCCACACCGTCGGCGGCTACAGCGTCTGGACCGCGAGCACCTTCTATTACGGCTTCGACTATCGCCCCGGCGAGATCTTCTGGTGCAGCGCCGACATTGGCTGGGTCACCGGCCACTCCTATGTCGTCTACGGCCCGCTCCAGAACGGCGCGACCACCCTGATGTTCGAGGGCGTGCCGAATTACCCCGGCCACGACCGCTTCTGGCAGGTCGTCGACAAGCATAAGGTCAACATCCTCTACACCGCACCGACCGCGATCCGCGCGCTGATGCGCGAGGGCGACGAGTATGTCACGCGCCACGACCTGTCATCGCTCCGCCTGCTCGGCAGCGTCGGCGAGCCGATCAATCCCGAGGCGTGGCGCTGGTATCACCAGATCGTCGGCAAGGGCCGCGTTCCCGTCGTCGACACCTGGTGGCAGACCGAGACCGGCGGGATCATGATCACCACGCTGCCCGGCGCGCATCCGATGCAGCCGGGCAGCGCGGGCAAGCCCTTCTTCGGCATCCGCCCGCAGCTGGTCGACGCCGAAGGCGGCGTCCTTGTCGACGAACAGACCGGCGGCGCGGCCGAGGGCAACCTCTGCATCACGCACAGCTGGCCGGGTCAGGCGCGGACAATCTACGGCGACCACCAGCGCTTCGCCGAAACCTATTTTTCGACCTACAAGGGCAAATATTTCACCGGCGACGGCTGCCGCCGCGATGCCGACGGCTATTGGCGCATCACCGGCCGTGTCGATGATGTCATCAACGTGTCGGGCCACCGCATGGGCACCGCCGAGGTCGAAAGCGCGCTCGTCCTCCACGATCTCGTCGCCGAGGCCGCGGTCGTCGGTTTCCCGCACGACATCAAGGGCCAGGGCATCTACGCCTATGTGACGCTGAACGCCGGGGTCGAGCCGACCGACGAAGTCGCCGCGGCGCTGAAGCAGCAGGTGCGCAAGGAAATCGGCCCGATCGCGACCCCCGACCATATCCATCTGACGCCCGGCCTTCCCAAGACGCGCTCGGGCAAGATCATGCGCCGCATTTTGCGCAAGATCGCCGAGAATGATTTCGGGTCGCTGGGCGATACCTCGACGCTCGCCGATCCGAGCCTCGTCGACGGGCTGATCGAAGGACGGAAGAACAAATAGCCTCAATCGGGATCCCGGACTTGATCCGGAATCCGTTGCGACGGCGCGTCCTTGGACCCCGGATCAAGTCCGGGGTGACGAGAAAGTCGGACTATTTCGCCAGCGCCTCGCACAGGCCGTCGGCCCGGAGCGCGATGCGCGATTCCGCCGTTTTGCGATTGGCCGCACTATTCTCGACGCCGCGCGTTTCGGTGTTGAACGCCAGCAGGCTGCCGACCCGCTGGTCGGGGCAGAGGCCGAGATAGGCGCGAAAGCCGTTCTGGTCGCCATTGTGCCCGACGAACCGCACCGCCGCGCTGCGGTCGATGAAGAAGGACAAGCCGGCCTGCGTCGTCTTCGCCATGCGGCCCTGCGTGAAATCCTCGCCCGCCGCGATTTGCGGTGCCCACATTTCCTCGAGCGAAGATCGTTTCAGCACCTGATCATAGCCGGATTGGCGCGCCGGATCGCCGAGCAGGAAAGCGACATACTTCGCCATATCGGGCATCGATGCGTTGAGCCCGCCATTCGACACCGTCACCCCGGTATCGACATCGAAGGGCGCCGCGACCCGCCGGCCATCGCGGATATAATAGCTGTGCGACCGGTGCGGCAGCAGATGCGGCGGGGTGCGGTCGAAATAGCTGGCGTGCATGCCCAGCGGCTTCAGGATGTTCTTGTCGATATAGACTTCATAATCCTCGCCCGACAAACGCTCGATGACCTGCCCCAGATAAACGATGCCGGGGTTCGAATAGCCGAAGCGGCTGCCCGGTTTGAATTCGACCTGCGTGTAGGGCAGCATCGCCGCGAGCTGCGCCCAGTCCTTCGGCTCGAACGGCTGCCAGTCATGATCGCGCCACGGCCAGGTGCCGCTGCGAAACCCCGCGCTGTGGCTCATCAGCTGGCGCAGCGTGATCGCGCCCGTGTCGCTATAGGGATTGTGCACGGCGGCGAGTTCGGGGACATAACGAACGATCGGATCGTCGAGCGACAGCAGCCCGCGATCGCGGAGCTGCATGATCGCGATCCCGGTCATCGTCTTGGTGATCGATGCCCAATGATAGATGGTGTCGGCATCGACGGGGACATGCGCGTCGGCGTCCTGCTCGCCCAGATGGTCGGCAACGACGGTCCGGCCGTCACGCACGACGTAAAAGCTGCTTCCCGCGATCTTCGCCCGGCCGGTTTCGCTGCGGTGCAGTTCGCGAAAATCGCTGAGTGCCGCGTCGAAGCGCGACTCTTCGGCCGCCACCGGATTGGCTATCAGAACAAGTGCGGCAGCAATCCAGCGCGACATCACGATCCCTCCTGTTCAACCACGAAAAGGGACGGTGGCCGAAGGCGCTCAGAAATGGAAGTCGGGAAGCTCCGCGAGCGCGATGCCCAATGCCTCGGCCCAGCCGTCGGCGACGCTTTCGAAATAGGGGTCGTTGCGCTCGAACCGCCGTTCGCGCACCGTGGCAAAATCGTCGCGCTCATGGACGCGAAGGTCGATCGGCAGGTCGACGCCGGCATTGGCGCGGATCGTCGAATCGAACGAGACGCAAAGCAGCTTCACCGAATCCTCGAACGACATCGCCGGGTCGTACGAGCGCACGATGATCGGCCGCCCATATTTCGTCTCGCCGATCTGGAAGAAGGGATTATCCTCACCCGCCTCGATGAAATTGCCCTCGGGATAGATGAGGAACAGCCGCGGTTCGGACCCCTTGATCTGCCCGCCGACGATCAGCGAAGCGCGGAACAGCGATTCCGCTGCGGGCCCTTCGTCGCTGTGGCGCATCACGATGTTGCGCAATGTCTCGCCGACGATCGTCGCGACCGCGAACATCGACGGCGCGGCGAGGATCGAAGGTTGGCGTTCCTCGGGGGCCTTGGTGCGCTCGTCGAGCAGGCTCACCACGGCCTGCGTCGTCGCGAGATTTCCCGCCGACATCAGTGTGATCACGCGCTCGCCCGGCACGTGCCAGCTGCGCATCTTGCGGACCTGCGAAATGTCGTCGACGCCCGCGTTGGTGCGAGTGTCCGACATGAACACCAGTCCCTTGTTCAAACGCATGCCAACGCAATAAGTCATCGAATCCCGTTTTCCCCGCCCGGAAAGTCCTGATTGTCCAGCCCGCTTATTGCTGGACCTGCAATTGAACAACCAGATTTTCCTGCGCCGCACCATAGCGCATGCCGCGAACCGGGGCGGCATCGCGATAATCGAGCCCGGTGGCGACGCGGATATAGCGCTGGTCGGGCGAATGGCCGTTGCTGACGTCGAAGCCGATCCAGCCGATATGGTCGAAATGCGCCTCAGCCCATGCGTGGGTCGCATCCTGATGGGTGCGGTCGTTCATCATCAGATAGCCCGAAACATAGCGCGCCGGATGGCCAAGGTGACGCATCGCGGCGATGAAGATATGCGCATGGTCCTGGCACACCCCGCCCTCGCTGCCGAGCGCCTGTTCGGCGGTCGTCTCCGCATCGGTAAAGCCGATCCGGTACGCCAGCCGGTCGATGATCAGCGCCGACAGCGCATGCGCGCGCTCGATCTCGCTGCCATGGTCGCGGCCGAGCTGCGCGGTGAGCGCGCGAACGTGCCGCCCCGCACGCGTCAGCGGCGTGGGTCGCAGAAAGGTCCACAGCGGCATCGCGCCGCGATGCACGCCGATCACGCCGTCCCATGTTTCGAGCTCGATCGCGCCATGGCAGCGGACGACAAGCTCGCTCGTCCCGCCATGCACCGCGATCAGGTCGACGCCGTTACCGTGATGGTCGGTGTAGTGCAGCTGCTGCGCGCCGCCCTCGACGTCGACCGCCCAGTCGAGAACGCGCTGCTGCCCCGGCCGGTCCTTTGGCGTGAGTTTCAGCTGCTGCAGCGCATAGCTGACCGGTGCATCATATTGATAACGGGTGGTATGTTCGACGCGCAGTTTCATTCGACAAACCTGTAATCGCGCTCGACCTGCCGGGCGAGGGCGGCGGTGTCGCGAAGAAAGCTGGTCACATATTGATGCAGGCCGCCGTCGAAGATCGACTGGATCGGCCCAGCAAGCTTCTCATGGCTCAGCGCATGCGCCAGGCGCCAAGCCTCGGTCTCCTCGCCATAATGCCGCTGCAGCTGTGCCAGATGATCCTCCATCCGCTCGCAGCAGAAAGCGAGACTACGCGGCATCTGGCGATAGAGGATCAGGAATTCGGCGATCTTGAGCGCGCTGATCTCGGCCCCGTAAAGCCAGCGATAGGCGCGGTGCGCCGACACCGACCGCAAAATCGTTTCCCACTGCACATTGTCGATCGACGTGCCGATATGCGCGACCGACGGCAGCAGCAGATAATATTTGACGTCGAGGATGCGCGCGGTGTTGTCGGCGCGCTCCAGAAAGGTGCCGAGCAGCGCAAAATGATAGCCGTCGTTCCGTAGCATCGTGCCGTTCAATGCCCCGCGGACGTGTGCGCTCTGCTGGCGGATCGTCGCGAGCACGTCGGGCAGATCATCCTCGCGTACCGGCCGCTTCAGCAGCGCGACGAGTGTCATCCAGCTCGTATTGACCGCCTCCCACGTCTCGCGGGTCAGCGCGGTGCGCGCGGTGCGGGCATTGTCGCGCGCGAGCTTGATCACCGAAAGGATGCTCGACGGGTTCGCGGGATCGCGCAGCAGGAAGTCGATCACGCGCGCCGAGCTGTAATCGCCGTGCGCCGCCTTGAATGCCTGATTGACCCCCGCGGTCACCAGCACCGACTTCCATTCGGCCGCCGCGGTGCTCGACCGCGTCAGCGCGATGCGGAAGCCCGCGTCGATCAGGCGCGCATTATTCTCGCTGCGCTCGAGGTAGCGCGCCATCCAGAAGAGCGAGCCTGCGGTCTTTCCTAGCATGGGTGCATCCCCATCCCCTCCCGC
>Ga0265296_1000517_pt1 | contig 57171 bp, 55 predicted proteins | sample MunlanPumphouse1_FD_189073 | JGI IMG/M metagenome (GOLD analysis project Ga0265296, IMG submission 189073) | Groundwater microbial communities from a municipal landfill in Southern Ontario, Canada - Pumphouse #1 | ecosystem: Environmental > Aquatic > Deep subsurface > Groundwater | place...
ATCAGTAAATCGCGCACTACGGTAATTTTCATCAATCAGTTGCGGGAAAAAATTGGCGTGATGTTCGGCTCCCCTGAGACCACTCCGGGTGGACGGGCGTTAAAATTTTATTCATCGGTAAGATTGGATGTGCGTAGAATTGCTTACTTAAAAGAAGGGGATAAAGTTATTGGTAATCATGTTAGAGTAAGGGTAGTTAAAAACAAAATTGCCCCGCCTTTTCGTGAGGCGGAATTTGATATCCTGCATAATGAAGGGATCTCCAAGACAGGCGCAGTGATTGACGCGGCAGTTAACCTTGAGGTAATCGCTAAGTCAGGGACATGGCTTTCATTTGAGGACAAGAAGCTGGGCCAGGGCAGAGACGCGGCGATAAAATTTTTAAAAGAGAATCCAAAGTTACAGGAAGATATTGAAAAAGAAGCGCGTAAGAAGTTTAATCTCGCCGAATAGGCTGGAAAAAGCTAAAGAGTATGCTTTTCTGCTGCTTAAGTTTCGCCTGCGTAGTGAGAAGGAGTTGGCGCAAAGATTAAAGCAGAAAGGTTTTTCCGAAGAGTTATGCCAGGATACGGTAAATTTCTTAAAAGATAAACAGTTCATTAATGACTGCGTTTTTGCCAAAGGCTGGGTGGCCAGCCGGCTTAAACGGCCATTTGGTTTAAAAAGGATAAGGCAGGAATTAGTTCAAAAGGGTTTAGGTAAAGAGATCATCGAGGAAACATTTGCCCAGGCAAAAGAGGATTATGACGAAGATAGTATAGTCAGGCAGTTGGCTGAACAAAGATTTTCCAGGCTAAAAGGCGTAGAGTCGCTTAAGGCAAAGGCGCGGGTATACGCGTATTTGATGCGCCGGGGGTTTGCTTCGGACATTGTAGGCGACATTATTAAGAAATTATGACCGCTGATATTTTATAAATAAAGGGGACGGTTCTATTTTTCCGTCTTTTTATAAGGTTGAAAAATAGAACCGTCCCCTTTATTTTCATCATTATGAAAGCAGATATTATAAGAGAAAATTTTTTGGCTTTTTTTAAGGCCAGGAAACACAAGATTGTTGAAAGCGATTCTTTAGTTCCCAAGGATGACCCTACTGTATTATTCACTCCTGCCGGGATGAACCAGTTTAAGAAAGAGTTTATGGGGTTTGATTGCGGATTCAAGCGCGCAGCTACCTGCCAGCGCTGCCTGCGCACGGATGACTTGGATAAAGTCGGCAAAACAAGTGCCCATCACACTTTTTTTGAAATGCTGGGGAACTTTTCTTTTGGTGACTATTTTAAGCAGGAGGCGATTACCTGGGCCTGGGAGTTTCTGACTAAAGAATTATGTATAGATCAGGATAAGCTTTGGGTTTCGGTTTATCAGGAAGATGATGAAGCGTATAAGATCTGGAAAGATAAAATAGGCATACCTGAAAAAAAGATCGTAAAGCTCGGGGATAAAGGTAATTTCTGGCCCGCGGAGGCTAAAACAAAAGGTCCGAACGGGCCATGCGGCCCCTGCTCAGAGATATTTTATGATTTTGGGCCTGGCGTAGGCTGCGGTGAAAAGATTTGCGATCCATCCTGCAGTTGCGGAAGGTTTGTTGAAATATGGAATTTGGTCTTTACGCAGTTTAACCGTAAAGACGATGCAAGCTTAGAACCCCTACCGAATAAGAATATTGATACGGGTATGGGCTTAGAGAGGCTGGCTGCTGTTATGCAGGGCAAGCAGAATAATTTTGAGACAGAATTATTCCAGCCGATAATAAAAGAGATAATTCGGGGACTGTCCCCGAAGGGGACTGTCCCCGAAAAGAATCTTCTTTATGCTGTTGCCGACCATCTAAGGGCAGTGGTTTTTTCCATCTATGACGGGATTTCTCCGTCTAATGAAGGCCGCGGATATATAGTCAGGAAGATTATTCGCAAGAGCGTCTTGCATTTAAGAAGTTTAGGCATAAATAAGCCGTTCTTAAATAAGTTAGTCGGCCAGCTTGCCCAGATTATGCATACGCCTTATCCGGATTTAAAAGACAGGCAGGAGGATATTGCCCAGGTTATTTTGAATGAAGAGAAGAACTTTATTAATATCTTAAATTCAAGCGAAGTACTATTTGCTAAAATTCCTTTAAATGCCGATGCTGAAGAAATAGGTGCAGCCGTTTTTAAATTGCACGATACTTACGGGTTTCCTTCAGAGGAGATAGAAAAATGGCTAAAAAAACAGAAGGTTGAGAGTTTGGCAGCGATAGCTAGCGTTGTCAGTAGAAAATTTGAAGAGCAGCGGCAACGTTCTAAATCTCAGAGTAATATGAAGGGTGACGTTTTTGATACCAAAGGATTAGGTTTAAAACTAAATGAGACAAATTTTGTCGGGTATAAAGATGATTCCACAGAAGCAAAAATCCTGGCTATTTTGAAAGATGGCAAAGAAGTTATTTTAGATCAGACTCCATTTTACGCGGAATCCGGAGGGCAGGTTGGGGACACCGGTAAATTGATAAACGGGAAAAATGTTTTTGAGGTTTTAAACACGCAGAAGATTGATAATGTTATTTTACATATCGGCAAGATCAACTCCGGCGCCTTTAAAAAGGGCGACAAGGTAGTTGCCCAGATAAATATTGAGCGCAGACTGAATATTGCCAGGAACCATACAGCTACGCACATATTGCAGGCAGCTTTACGGGAAGTCTTGGGAAGCCATGTCCAGCAGCAGGGGTCTTTGGTCGCGGAAGGAAAATTCCGTTTTGATTTTACGCATTTTAAAGGGTTGTCTAAAGAGGAGATTTCCAGAGTTGAGGAGGTAGCCAATAGCTTTGTTTCCAAAAATCAGGCGGTGAGCTGCAAAGAGATGGCTTTTAAAGAGGCGAAGAAGGCAGGGGCATTGGCATTTTTTGAAGAAAAATACGGTGAAAATGTGCGCGTGGTTAGTATAGGGGATATTTCAAAAGAGTTATGTGGAGGTACACATCTTGCTAATATCGGTGAAATCGGCATTATAAAGATAATCAGCGAGGGTTCAGTAGCCAGTGGTATAAGAAGGATTGAAGGTGCCACTGCCAGTTTTGCAGAGCAGTTTATCAAGGATGAACAGGAGAAAGCTGTTGAAGAATCTAAGAAGAGGAGTAAGTTAAAGGAGTTAAAGGAGCAAGAGAAGAAGCGCAACTTAGAGGTGACTAACAGCCTGCGTGATGCACTACCGAGGCTTACAGAGAAGGGGATAAAGATAAACGGTATAAATGTAGTTTCTTCGCTTGAGGTTGATTTAGATATGAATGCCTTGCGGTTTCTGGCGGATAAGCTAAAAGAGGAGTTAAAGCAAGGGGTGATTGTTTTAGGTTCGCAGGATAATGAGCAAAAGAGGGCATACTTGGTTATTGCAGTTACGCAGGATTTATTATCCAGGGGGCTGGATGCGGGGGCATTGATCCGTCAGGTTGCTCCGGTTATCGGAGGCTCAGGCGGAGGCAGGCAGGATTTTGCCCAGGCAGGCGGGACTGCTCCGGAAAACTTTACATTGGCATTTGAGAAATTAAAGGATATAATTAATAAATTAAATATGGGCAGGTAAAATGAAGATAATCAAAGCAACCAGCAAACAATTAGAGAAGGTTTATAACCGTAGCTGCGGCCGAAATAACCGCGTTGAGGAGAAGGTCAGAAGGATCATGGATGATGTGCGCCTTTTTGGGGATGAGGCGTTGATCAAATATACGCGCAAGTTTGACCGGGTTAAGCTTAGCCTGCGCCAGCTCAAGGTTTCAGAGAATGAGATAAGCGGAGCCTACCAGAACATCAGCCCGAATTTTATCGCTTCCCTGAAAGTGGTCATTGAGAATGTAAATCGTTTTTACCGCAAGCAGCTGCGCAAATCCTGGAGGATAAAAGGGCCTGAAGGGATAGTGCTGGGTGAGAATTATACGCCCTTAGAAAAGGTGGGGATCTATATCCCCGCCGGAACAGCGCCTCTGGTTTCCACTGTTTATATGACCGTATTGCCGGCAAAGCTGGCAGGCGTTAAAAAAATTATTTTGATCAGTCCGCCGGATAAAAACGGGAATATTAACCCGCACATCCTGGTCATGGCGGATCTTCTAAAGGTAGATGAGTTTTACCGTGTAGGAGGAGCGCAAGGGGTTGCCGCCCTGGCTTACGGAACTAAGACCATCCCCCGCGTAGATAAGATCGTCGGCCCGGGAAATATTTATGTCAGCGAGGCCAAGCGCCAGGCATTTGGTATGGTAGATATCGATATGATCGCCGGGCCAACGGAGCTGGTGATCATTGCCAACCGTTTCAGCGACCCGAAGTTTGTCATCGCGGACCTGCGCGCGCAGGCCGAGCATGTCAAAGGTTTGGCTATATTGATCACAAATTCCAAGAGCCTGGCTAAAGAGGTTAAATCCCAGATGGACGGCAATAACGGTTATATTGTCCTGGCCAAGAATTTAAAGCAGGCCTGCGAGATAGCCAACAGGATAGCCCCTGAACACCTTGAGATCCTATTGCAGAACCCCGGCAGGCTGGTTAAATCCGTAAAAAATGCCGGTGCAGTATTCCTGGGTCCGTATAGTCCGGCGGCAGTCGGAGATTATGTAGCCGGGCCAAGCCATGTTTTGCCAACGGCAGGCACAGCCAGGTTCTTCTCCGGATTATCTGTATTCGATTTTGTCAAAAGCACCCACATTATCAGCTATTCAAAAAAAGCGCTGGAGAAGATGCGCGAGCCGCTGGAGAAGATCGCCGGCATCGAAGGCCTGCAAAAACATGTGGATTCGGTGAAGGCGAGATTTGAATAGTCGCGCAAGCGTTGCCAGTAGGGACTGTCCCCGAAGGGGACTGTCCCACGACAAAATAAGTGTTGAATAGCTAGATGTTTTAAGGAGAAAGTATGAGAAAAGCAGAAAAAGAAAGAAAAACGAACGAAACAGAAATTTCTATTAAATTAAATATCGATGGCACAGAAGAAAGAAAAATTAACACCGGTATCGGCCTTCTTGACCATATGCTGGATTTATTTGCTTATTGGGGTCATTTTGATTTAGAGATAATTGTTAAGAGAGGCGATTTTAATATCGATATTCATCATACGAATGAAGATGTAGGTATAGTTTTAGGACAGGCTTTTAAAGATGCGTTGGGGGATAAAAAAGGGATTAATCGCATAGGTTCGGCATCAGTGCCAATGGAAGAAGTAACTGCTAGTGTTACAGTTGATATAAGCGGCAGGGGGTTTTTTAATGGGATAAAATCTGATGTTACAAAGGAGCTGTATTACCAAAAGGAAGAAGGGTATTCCTTTGAATACGCCAATCATTTTTTTGAGGCATTTGCCAAGAGATTGGGGATGAACTTGGGTATCAAGATATCCGGAATTAATCCTGATATACATACAATGTTAGAGCCCGTTTTTAAAGGTCTGGGTATAGCTTTGGACCAGGCCACCCAGATTGACCCGCGCAGAAAAGGTATCCCTTCGACTAAAGGTGTGATTGATTAATGAAGATAGCGATTATCGACTATGGCATGGGCAATATTCATAGCGTATCCAAGGCCCTGGAGCTCTTCGGAGCCGCGATAAGTGTCACCAATAAAAAAAGCGATATAGCCGCATACGATAAGATCGTGCTGCCCGGGGTGGGGGCTTTTGATGACGCGATGGCAGAATTGGAAAAGCAGGGTTTGGATCTGTTGATCAAAGAGCAGATCAGGAATAAGAAACCCTTTCTGGGGATATGCCTGGGCATGCAGTTATTGCTTGAAACCAGCCAGGAGGCTAAGGAGAAGAAGGGGCTGGGTATCCTGGAAGGTAATGTAGTTAAATTCAAAGCCCAGGGCGGCCAAAAGATCCCGCACATGGGATGGAACAATCTTAAGGTTATTGCCGGGGATTGCCCTTTATTAAAAGGTGTAGCTATAGATTCCCAGGTTTATTTTTGTCACTCATACTATCCCGCACCGGATGATAAATCTGTCATCGCGGCAACCACTGATTACGGATTAGAGTTTCCCTGTGTCTTGTGGAAGGATAATGTTTACGGGGTGCAGTTCCATCCGGAGAAAAGCCAGGCCGTTGGCTTAAAAATGTTAGAGAACTTTATTAATTTATGCTGATCATACCGGCGATAGATTTAAAGGGCGGCAAGGTAGTCAGGCTTTTTCAGGGAAAGTTCAACCGGGAGAAAGTTTATTCCAGCGATCCGGTGAAGGTGGCCAAACACTGGGCCAGGCAGGGGGCGCAATTTTTGCACATAGTTGACTTAGACGGCGCGTTGAAAGGCACTCCCAAAAATTTGAAGGTGGTAAAGGAGATCGCCGTTAAGGTCGGTATACCGTTTGAATTCGGCGGCGGGGTAAGAAGCATTGAGATGATCTCGAAGCTTCTTGCCTTGGGAGCGCAAAGGGTTGTCCTGGGAACAAAAGCGGCAAATGACGCGTCTTTCCTGAAAAAGGCAAAGAAGAAGTTTGGAGAAAAGATCATTATCAGCATTGACGCCAAAGACGGAAAGGTTTTGACCCGGGGGTGGAACCTGGGATCCACTAAAACCACGCTGGATTTTGCCGCGGAGATAAAAAAAGCGGGTTTTAAACAGTTGATTTATACGGATATCTCCAGGGACGGCACTTTAAGCGGCCCGAATATAAAAGGGATCAAGGAGTTGCTTGAGGGAACAGGTCTGAATGTTATTGCCTCCGGCGGCGTATCTGGTTTAGAAGACCTGCTTAAATTGAAGAAGCTTGAAAAGAAGGGGATTATTGCGGTTATAGTGGGTAAGGCCTTGTATGAGGGAAAGTTTACCCTTACCGAGGCTATGAAAATAAATTATCCCGCCTCATAACATATGCTAAAATTCTCTACGATAATTTTGGCATATTCGGCGGGATCAATTCGCACATTGACTTACTCTCCGCTTACGGCGGATCGTAAGTCAAGTGCTCATTGAAAAAGGAGGAAGGCATGGCAAGAAAAGTGTTATTGTTGGTTTTAGGGATGATTTTTGTTTCTTCTTTAAGCGGTTGCGCTACTACGCGCAAGAACAATAAATTGGAGATCCAGGGGCTGAGAAATCAGGTATCCGCTCTTGAGTCGCAGTTGTCTGCTAAAGACGAGGAGATAAATAGTTTGCGTGAATCCGCTCTTAAATCCAGCGAAATGCCTGCTAAGACCGAGCAGAGATCCGGTGAGGTTAAAGAGCATCCGAAAGCCAAGCAGATCCAGACTGCTTTAAAGAACGCCGGCTATTATCAGGGTGCTGTTGACGGCAAGATCGGCAAGGGGACCCGGGAAGCAATAAAGGCTTTTCAAAAGGCGAACAATCTTCCTGCTGATGGCAAAGTTGGAAAGAAGACCTGGGCGGTTTTAAAGAATTCTCTTGAGGAAAAGGTAAAGTAACTATTGAATGTTAAGTAAGCGTATTATCCCGTGCCTGGATATCAAGGAGGGCCGCGTAGTCAAAGGGGTTAAGTTCCTGGGCCTGCGCGATGCCGGCGACCCGGTTGAGGTGGCCAGGGCTTATGACGCCCAGGCTGCCGATGAGCTGGTTTTTTTGGATATTACCGCCAGTTTTGAGAAGAGAAAAACCCTGGTTTTCCTGGTTGAGCGGATCGCCCGGAATATTTTTATGCCTTTTACTGTCGGCGGCGGGATCGGCGATATTGAAGATATAAGGAATATTTTAAATGCCGGGGCGGAGAAAGTCTCGCTAAATACCCGGGCCGTAAAATTCCCGGAGTTGATCAGCGCTTCGGCAAAAAGATTCGGCAGTCAGTGTATTGTGGTAGCTATTGATGCCAAGAGGCAGGGCGATCACTGGGAGGTTTTTATCAATGGCGGCAGAACGCCTACGGGTATTGACGCCCTGGTATGGGCAGAGAAGGCAGCCAGGCTTGGCGCCGGCGAAATACTTTTAACCAGTATGGATTATGACGGCACCAAAGATGGTTATGACCTAGAGTTGACTAAGAGCGTAACTCAAAAGGTGAATATCCCGGTCATCGCTTCCGGAGGCGCGGGAAAATTAGAGGATTTTTATGATGTTTTTACTAAAGGGGGAGCTGATGCCGCTTTAGCTGCTTCGCTTTTTCACTACCAGGAGTATTCTGTAAAACAGGTCAAGGAGTATTTAAAAGAGAGAGGGGTAGCTGTAAGATTATGAAAAAGATCAAGTTTAGTTTGAAGGATCTAAAGTTTGATAAAAACGGCCTGATACCCGTGATCATCCAGGATTATAAGAATAATGAAGTATTGATGGTCGCTTATATGAACAAGGAGTCATTACGCAGGACATTGAAGTCAGGCAAGACTTGTTTCTGGTCCCGCTCAAGAAAAGAATATTGGGTAAAAGGTTTAACCAGCGGGCATTTACAATTTGTCAAATCTGTGGCATATGATTGCGACATGGACGCGCTATTAATCCGGGCGCGTCAAATAGGGGCAGCTTGTCATACGGGAAACAGGAGTTGTTTTTACAGGAAGATCAAGTGAATAAGTTTAAACCCACTTTAGAAGAATTCTTAAAATTAAGCAGGAAGGGAAATGTTATCCCGGTTTATAAAGAGATCAATGCCGACCTGGATACCCCGGTTTCCGCTTTCCTGAAAATTAGTGGTGGGTCTGCATACTCTTTTCTGCTGGAGTCCGTGGAGGGACAGGAGAAGATTGCCCGCTATTCCTTCCTGGGAACTAACCCGTCGCTGATTTTTAAAAGCAAAGAGAGGCAGATTGAAATTATTGATTGCCGGAATGCTAAAAGCAGGCGTTTTGAAACTTCGCGTACGCCGTTTGATGAGATTAAACAGATTATGCGTAATTTCCGCAGCGTAGAGGTAAGCGGGCTGCCGCGTTTTTACGGAGGTCTGGTCGGTTATATCGGTTATGATACTGTGAGGTTTTTTGAAAATATCCCGGACAAAAATAAAGATACCCTGAAGATTCCGGATACGCTCTTGATATTGACTGATAACCTGCTTATCTTTGACCGGCTTAACCATACGATCAAGATCGTGCATAATGTCATATTGACGGGTAATTTAAGTTACCTCAAGAAAAAAAAGCTCTATATGCAGGCGGTCAAAAAGATCGAGTCGATCCACAATGATTTTAACCGATCTATTATTCAGGGAAAGGGAATCGCTAAACCCGAAGAGGCGCAGGCAACCAGCAATCTCAAAAAACCGGAGTTTGTCAGGATGGTCAAGCAGGCTAAAGAATATATACGAAAAGGAGATATTATCCAGGTGGTTTTATCGCAGCGTTTTAAGGTCAGGACGCAAAAAGACCCTTTCCAGATTTACCGCGCTTTGCGCTCCCTGAATCCTTCACCTTATATGTATTTCTTAAAACTTAAAAATTTCTCTATTGTGGGTTCAAGCCCAGAGATGCTGGTGCGCTGTGAAAACGGTTTGGTGCAGACCCGGCCAATTGCCGGAACACGGCAGAGGGGCAAAGACAGCGATGAAGATGCGCGATTAGAGAAGGAGCTGCTTGCTGATGAAAAGGAGCGCGCCGAGCATCTTATGCTGGTTGATCTGGGGAGGAATGATCTGGGCCGCATAAGCAAGCCGGGTAAAGTTAAAGTTGATGATTTTATGCGCGTAGAGAAATTCTCGCATGTCATGCATTTGGTCAGCGAAGTAAGCGCCATACTTGACAAAAAAAGGTTTGATATCTATGATGTGTTGAAAGCCGCGTTTCCCGCAGGCACAGTAACCGGCGCGCCCAAGATCCGGGCGATGGAGATTATTGACGAACTGGAAAATCTGAAGCGTTCCTTGTATGCCGGCGCAATAGGATATTTTAGTTTTTCGCACAATATGGATACTTGTATTGCCATCCGCACGATAGTTTGTAAGGATGGTTTTGCTTATGTGCAGGCAGGCGCAGGGATCGTCGCTGACTCTGTCGCGCAAAAAGAATATCGGGAATCAGTGAATAAGGCTCAAGCTATGATGGAAGCAATTAAAAGGTAAAGATACCCCGCCTGATTAGGCACCTGGCCCTTACTGGAATTGGGCCAGTGCCGCCTCGTGGCGGGTATGCCCTCGTGGGCAAAGGAGGATACTCAATGGCAGTGCATATTCGTTTAAGAAGGATCGGCAAAAACCCCAAAGGCAAGCCGCATTTTCGCGTAACTGTATTTGACGAGAGAAGAGGCCGGGACAGCCGGGTAATTGAAGAGTTGGGCTATTATAAGCCGGTGACCGGCCAGGCAGTGCTTAAGAAAGAACGCATCGCCGAATGGGTAAAAAACGGGGCGCAGTTATCTGCTACCGTAAAAAGCTTGTTAAAAAAAGATAAATAAAGGGAGGTTAAAATGCCGCAGCAAACCGCAGTTAATCCGTTAGTGCAGTTTTTTCCGCTGGCCTTAATCTTTATAGTTTTTTATTTTTTGCTCATCCGTCCGCAGAAGCAAAAAGAGAAGCAGCATCAGAAGATGCTGGAAGGCGTAAACAAGAATGACGAGGTTGTTACCTCCGGAGGCATACATGGCACAATCGTCGCAGTTAAGGATAAGACCGTAACTTTACGCATTGACGATAATGTGAAGATGGAGATCGAAAAAAACAGCATCGCTTACATCAAGAAACCGCAAAACGCTTAAAACACAGGAGTTTAATAAATGGAAAGAAAGCTGATCTATAAAATACTGCTTATTTTGGGGGTTGTCGGGTTGTGCGCGTATTATGCTTTTCCTTTGAATAAGCGCATTAATCTGGGGCTTGATCTTCAGGGCGGGATGCATCTTTTACTTAAGGTTGATACCAGCCATTTAGAGGGACAGGCTAAGCTGGACGCCTGCGACCGGGCAGTAGAGGTAATCCGTAATCGTATTGATGAGTTCGGGGTCAGGGAAACTTCCATTCAGAAGCAGGGAGAAGATGAGATTGTCGTGCAGCTGCCCGGGGTTACTGAACGGGAGCGCGCCATTGATATTATCGGCAAGACCGCGATGCTTGAGTTTAAGATCGTCTCCAATGATACGGATAAACTTAAGGCAGCTTTGGCAGGGACTGTTGCGGATGGGTATGAATTAAAATATACCCCTGATGAAAATGAACCGCTGCTGCTTGAGAAACAGGCGGTTTTGAACGGGGATGCCTTAACCAATGCCTCGGTGCGTTTTGACCAGAGCCAGTTCAATGAGCCGATTGTTGCCCTGCAGTTTAATGCCGCCGGCGCCAAGAAGTTTGCCCAAGTAACTGCGGATAATGTGGGTAAGCGTCTGGCTATTGTATTAGACGGTAAGATGCAGTCAGCCCCGCGGATCAGGGAAGCTATTCCTTCAGGGGAGGCAGTGATTACCGGAAGGTTTGACGCGCAAGTTGCGCAGGACCTGGCGCTTATTTTAAGGGTTGGCGCATTGCCCGCACCTATGCATATCGAAGAGGAAAGGACCGTCGGGCCGCTCTTAGGCCAGGATTCCATAAATAAAGGCGTTAAGGCCAGCCTTATTGGCTGCGCGCTGGTCTTTATTTTCATGGCAGGGTATTATCTTTTGGCCGGGCTGATCAGCGATATCGCGCTTTTATTGAACCTTATAATGATCCTGGGGGGATTAGGTTTGTTACCCCTGCTTTTCCCGGGAGTGTCGGCAACCCTGACCTTGCCGGGTATTGCCGGTATCGCGTTAGCTTTAGGTATGGCGGTAGACGCAAACGTGTTGATCAATGAGCGCATAAGGGAAGAGATAGCCGCAGGCAGAAACCTGCGTACTGCCATAGGCAATGGTTATTCCCGCGCCTTTAGCGCCATATTTGATTCCAACCTTACCACTTTAATTGCGGCATTTTTGTTGTTCCAGTTTGGAACCGGGCCTATCCGCGGTTTTGCGGTTACCTTAACCATCGGTTTATTAGCGAGTATGTTTACAGCTATAGTGGTTACCCGGGTAATATTTGAGTTCCTGCTTAATTTTGGCTGGATCAAGAGTTTGCCGATGCTCAAACTTATCGGAGAGACCAAACTGGATTTTATCGGCAAGAGAAAAATATTTTACGCGTTTTCTATCATAGTAATTACGGTCGGGCTTTTTTCGTATTTTAAGAAAGGGCCTGCCGCTTTTGGTATTGATTTTGCCGGAGGACAGCTACAGGAGTACAGTTTTAAGAATCCTCCTTCGATAGATAAGGTGCGCCAGGCGCTAAAAGATATAAATCTGGCTGATGCTACGATTCAGCAGTTCAAGGATAACCCCAGGGCGGTTTTGATCAGGACATCGAAAGATAAGAATCAGATTTTGACTAATAAGCTGAAAGAAACTTTCCCCAATGAGGATATCCAGATATTAAGGATTGAGCGGGTTGGCCCTATCGCCGGAAAACATCTTAAAACCAAGGCCGTATCAGCTTTGATCTGGTCATTGGTAGGTATCCTGATTTACGTAGGTTTCAGGTTCAAGCATATAAACTTTGCCGCCGCGGGCGTAATTGCCTTGGTGCATGACGTGCTGGTGGCTTTGGGATTTTTAGTGATTACTAACAGGCAGATCGATCTTTTAAGCGTTACCGCGTTTTTGACTATTGCCGGTTATTCTATCAATGATACCATTGTTATTTATGACCGCGTGCGCGAGAACGCCAGGCTTTACCGCAAGTTATCCTTAAAAGAGTTGATTAATTTAAGCGTAAACCAGACCCTTGGCCGGACCATCCTTACCTCCGGTGTAACGCTTTTGGTTGTCGCGGCAATATTATTTTACGGCGGAGAAGTATTAAGTAATTTTGCCTTCGCTTTATTCGTAGGTTTTATTTCCGGCGCGTATTCTACGATCTTTATTGCCTCTCCTTTAGTGCTTGCCTGGAGCCGCAAGGGCACAAGGTAGGTAATGGCCCAAAGCACATCTATCCAATATCTTAAAGGGATCGGGCCGAAGCGGGCGAAAAGTTTTGCCACCCACGGCGTTAATACTATTGAAGACCTGTTATATTATTTTCCGCGCCGCTACGAGGACCGCACTAATTTTGCCAGCATATCCGAACTCAAAGAAGGCCAGGTTTATACTATAAAAGCGCTCGTTCAGTCCGCCCGATCGCGCTCCTCCTGGCGCAGGCGCGCATTCAGCATAACCGAGGCAGCGTTGGCGGATCCTACCGGAAAGATATCCTGCGTCTGGTTTAACCAGCCTTACCTTAATCAATATCTTAAAGCCGGCGTTAATCTGATCCTTTACGGAAAAGTCCAGCGGTATAATACCAGGCTGCAGATGGATAATCCGGAATTTGAACTTGTCGGTGCTGAGCCCGACAATTCCTTGAATATCAGCAGGATTGTGCCGGTATATACTTTGCCCGGAGGGTTTAGCCAGCGCAGCCTGCGCCAGGTCATCAAGAATGCCCTGGATGAATTCCTGCCGAAAATAAATGATTGTCTGCCTTTTGATTTGCGTACCCGTAATAACCTGCTTAATCTTGCGCAAAGTTTGTTAAATATACATTTCCCGCAAAGCCTGGATTTACAAAAACAGGCGCATAAGCGCCTTAGCTTTGAGGAATTCTTTATCTTTCAGTTGCCGCTTGTTTTGAGAAAATTAAGGCGTAAAGAGAAGAGAGGAATTAAACATACTGTCGATGGCCAATTAATCGGAGATTTCATTTCCGCATTGCCTTTTAAGCTTACATGCAGCCAGGAAAAAGTCTTTGCGGAGATAAAAGCGGATATGGCTGCGGACCAGGCCATGCAGCGGCTCCTGCAGGGTGATGTGGGTTCAGGCAAGACGGTAATAGCCACCCTGGCAAGCCTGATCGCTGTCCAGGGAGGTTATCAGGCGGCTTTTATGGTTCCTACGGAAATACTTGCCCGGCAGCACTATGAGAAAGTAACTTCCCAGTTACGCGGATTAGTTTTTTCCGGAAGGAAGATCCGCGTAGGTTTATTGGCCGGCCAGGATAAAAATAAGGAAAAGTTGTATCAGGATATAAAAGAGGGGAAGATCGATTTGATTATCGGCACGCACGCCCTTATAGAGGAGGGAGTAAGTTTTAAGAATCTGGGTTTTGTGGTGATTGATGAACAGCATAAATTCGGGGTGGGCCAGAGGGCGCTTCTGCCTAAGAAAGGCAATAATCCGGATGTTTTGATCATGACTGCGACGCCAATTCCGCGCACCTTAGCGATTACCCTTTATGGAGACCTGGATATCTCGGTGATTAACCAGCTTCCCCCCGGGCGCGTACCTGTAAAAACTTTGCATTTTAGCCACGCACAAAAGAAAAAAGGTTACGCGATCGTCAAGGAAGAGCTCAATTACCGGCGCCAGGCGTATATTATTTATCCGGTTATCGAAGAGTCGTATGCCCTGGATATCGCCGGAGCCAAGAAGATGTTTAGTGAACTTAAAGAGGGCGAGTTCAAGAATTTCCGCCTGGGCCTTGTCCATGGCAAGCTCAAACAACCGGCGCAGGGAGAGGTAATGTTTAAGTTTAAGAAAGGCGAGCTTGATCTTTTAATCTCAACTACGATTCTGGAAGTAGGTATTGACATTCCTAACGCAACCTGCATGATTATTGAATCTGCCGAGCGCTTCGGTTTAAGCCAGCTGCATCAGTTACGCGGAAGGATCGGCAGGGGTAAGCTGCAGTCATTTTGTATCCTTATTTCCGATGCTCAAACCCAGGAGGCAAAGGAGCGCCTCTCAGCTATGGTCGCAACTAGCGACGGATTCCGTATTTCGGAAGAGGACTTAAAGATCAGGGGCCCGGGTGAGTTTTTCGGCAGCAGGCAGCACGGGTTGGCAGAATTAAAGATCGCCAATCCTTTGATCCAGATGCAATTACTTAAAGGCGCCCGCCAGGAGGCCATAAAACTGCTCGGCCAGGATCCCCGGATGCAAGAGCGGGCGCATCAATTATTAAAGGAAAAACTTCTGCAAAGATTCCCGGAGTATGAGAAATTGATGTTAGTGGGATAATATACCTTCAAATGCGCATAACTACAGGAAAATACCGTAATCGTAAACTTTTTTTCCCCAGAGGCATCCGCCCTACGCAGGATAAGGTGCGTAAGGCAATCTTTGACATACTGGGGGATGTTAACGGATTAACATTCTTAGAGCTTTTTGCCGGTTGCGGGGCAGTGGGTTTCGAGGCGCTTTCCCGGGGCATAGGTGAGCTGACCATGGTTGAGTCTAACCATAACGCCATATTGGCAATAAAGAAGAACATCGGGCTGCTTAAAGCCTCTTCCTGTAATTTGTATTATCTAGATGCGGCAAAAGCAGTTAAGCTGTTGGCCCGGGACAAGAAAAGCTTCGATATTATATTCATAGACCCGCCGTATCATTTGGATATGGCAAAAAAAATCTTGCAAACCCTGGAGGGTTATGATATATTATCGCCCAATGGTTTGATCATAGTGCAGCATCCCAAGGCTGAACTGTTGCCTAAAGACAGCCTAAAATTAAGCTTAATCAAAGAAGCCAAGTACGGTGATACCTGGCTTTCAATTTTTAGGAAGGAAAAATAAAATAATGTGCCAGATCGCTTTATATCCGGGGACATTTGACCCGGTAACTAACGGCCATATTGACCTGATTCTCCGCGCGCATGAGATCTTCCATGATGTCATCGTGGCTGTCGCGCATAATCCGCATAAAAAGCCGGTTTTTAGCGTTGCAGAAAGAGTAGCCATGCTTAAGCAGGCTACTTCCGGTATAGATGGGGTGACGGTAACGCATTTTGACGGCTTGGTGGTGGATTTTGCGCGTAAGATGAAGGCTAAGGTCCTGGTGCGCGGGTTGCGCATGCTTTCGGATTTTGAGTATGAATTTCAGATGGCTTTGACCAACCGCAAGCTCGCCGGCGATATTGAGACAATTTTTCTCATGCCGCATGAGTCTTACAGTTATCTTTCGGCAAAATTGATTAAAGAGACGGCTGTCCTTGGCGCAGACCTTTCGGCTTTCGTGCCGGATTTTGTGGGCAGGGCCTTAGAGAAGAAGTTGCGTAAAAAATAGTGAAGATATTAGTTAACCAGGTTCCCTTTGAGGGGATACTTTTAGAAGAGGGGATCGATCCTGGCGAGCTCGACCTGGAAACAGAGTTGATTAAGTTTGGTTCACCTCTTAAGCTCAAGGCGCGCGCTTGGCGGATTACCAATGCGCTTAGTGTAGATTTGAATATTAAGGCGAAGTTTCATGTGGTTTGCTCCCGCTGCCTTAAAGAGTTTGATTGGGATTGGAATAAAGATGCGCAGCTGAATTATCCTTTGGATAACAGTATTACCTTTATTGATTTAAATCCCGAGATAAGAGAGGAAGTCATGCTGGATTACCCTATAAAGCCGCTTTGTGATCTAAACTGCAAAGGGCTTTGCAAAAAATGCGGCATTAACAAAAACGAAGGAGGATGTAACTGTGGCTCTACCTAAAAGAAAGCATTCGGCGCAGCGCGGCAGAAAGCGCCGTACACACTGGAAGATCAAGAAAACTAACCTGATCCCTTGCCCGCAATGCAAACAGCTTAAGCTATCCCATCGCGTTTGTCTGGTCTGCGGATATTATGATGGCCGTCAGGTCATGGAAATCAAGGTAAAGGAAAAAAAGAAGAAAAAGTAGATTATACGGGTTGATAGCTAATTTAGCGAAAAAAACATCATCTGAGGAGATAAAGAATGAAAATAGTTGTTGATGCTATGGGCGGTGATCATGCTCCTGGAGTGGTTATTGATGGTAGCCTGGCTGCGGTAGAAGAGTATGATGTAGATGTGGTTCTCGTAGGTGACCAGCCAAAGATCGAAGCCCTTTTAAAAAAAGATAGATATACCGGCAGCAGGATCAGCGTGCAGCATGCCTCTGAAGTGATCCAGATGAGCGAATCTGCCGCCGCCAGCATCAGGAGAAAGAGAGATTCTTCTATTGTTGTTGGAGTTGATCTGGTTAAGCAAGGCAAAGCTGACGCGTTTTTTAGCGCGGGCAATACCGGGGCCGTGGTTTGTGCCGGGACTTTAGGCCTGGGGCTTCTTCCGGGCATTGAGCGCCCGGGGATCGGTATTGTTACCCCTACCTTAAAAGGGAATTCCCTGATTATTGATGTCGGCGCTAACATTGATCCTAAGCCTTCTCAGTTATTGCAATACGGGATCATGGCGGATGCCTATTGCAAAAATATTTTGAATAAACCTCGTCCCAGCGTGGGATTATTGAACATCGGGGAAGAAGAGAAAAAGGGCACGGAGTTTATCCGGGAAACTTACGAGTTGCTGGAAAAAAGTAAACTTAATTTTGTCGGCAATGTGGAAGGCAAGGATATTTTTAGCGGCAAGTGTGATATTGTTATTTGCGACGGTTTTGTGGGTAATGTAGCTTTAAAGGTCGCGGAAAGCGCGGCGGAAGCAATGCAGACATACCTGAAGCAGCATCTTTTAAGCGATATCTGGGGCAAGATCGGCTTAGTCTTTATGATGCCTAGCCTTAAACGTTTTAAGAAGGAGATCGATTACGCCGAGTATGGCGGAGCGCTTTTATTGGGGGTCAACGGTGTAGTGATCATCGGCCACGGCCGCTCCAATAAGAAGGCGATAAAGAATGCCATCAGGGTTGCCAAGGAAGAGGTTGAGCGCCAGGTTAATGCCAGGATACTGGAAGCGATACAATAGGAAGGTCTATTGAAAAAAGTGGGGATTATCGGGGTAGGCGAATACCTGCCGGAGAAAATACTTACCAATGCGGATATTGAGAAGATGGTGGATACTTCCGATGAGTGGATTATCAGTCGCACCGGTATAAAAGAACGGCATTTAGCAGCAGCAGGCCAGGCTGCTTCGGATCTGGCTTTTAAAGCCAGCGTTCAGGCTTTAAATAATGCTAAGATCAAGCCTGAGGAGCTGGATTTGATCATCGTGGCAACAATTACCGGGGATATGCCTTTTCCTTCAGTATCCGCGATCCTGCAAAATCAACTGCAGGCTAAGAAAGCCGTTTGTTTTGATATCTCCGCTGCCTGCGCAGGTTTTGTTTATGGGCTTTCCGTGGCGCAGCAGTTTATTTCCTGCGGCACTTACAAGAATGCCCTGGTTGTCGGCTCTGAAGTCCTTTCTTCCATCACTGACTGGCAGGACCGCAATACCTGTGTATTGTTTGGCGACGGCGCGGGGGCGGTTGTCCTCTCAGAGGTAAAATCCGGCGGCATTATTTCTACTTACTTAGGATGCGACGGCTCCAAAACCGGAATATTGAATATGCCTGCCGGCGGCTCGCGTAACCCGGCAACGCATGAGACCGTGGAAAAACGCATGCATTATCTTAAGATGCAGGGTAATGACCTATTTAAGATTGCAGTTAATACCATGACTGAGGCTGCCAAGACAGTTTTGCGACAGGCAGGCATGACCTTTGCAGATGTGGATTTGATTATTCCGCATCAGGCAAACGCGCGGATTATCATGGCTGTAGCGAAAAAATTAGGCATTCCGGAAGACCGGGTTTATCTTAATATAGAAAGATGCGGGAATATGTCTAGCGCTTCCACGGTTACCGCGCTTTGCGAAGCAGTTCAGGAGGGAAAGGTAAAAAAAGGGGATATCATCCTTTTAGACGCATTCGGGGCAGGTTTAGTCTGGGGCGCCTGCGTTATAGAATGGTAGTTATGTATTGCTAGTAGGGACTGTCCCCGAAGGGGACTGTCCCACGACAAGTTAAGTGTGAATTACTAGATATGGAAAAAAAGCTTGCTTATCTTTTTGCCGGCCAGGGCAGCCAGTATGTTGGTATGGGCAGGGATTTGTACGAATCTTTCCCGGAAAGCAAAGCGGTCTTTGATAAGGCGGATAAGATCCTGGGTTTTTCTCTTTCCGGGCTTATCTTTAGGGGCGAGCCGGAGATGCTCAAGCTGACCATTAACTCTCAGCCGGCAATACTTACAGCCAGCATTGCCGCATTCGAAGCGTTTAAAGCAAGGACTGATGTTAAACCGGCGTTTATGGCGGGTTTAAGCCTGGGTGAATATTCCGCGTTGATTGCATCCGGAAGTCTTACTTTTGAAGCCGGGATAAAGCTGGTAAGAAAGCGCGCGGAGATCATGGATGAAGCAGCGCGCAGGTATCCCGGGAAAATGGCTGCTGTCCTTGATCTGCCTTTGGAAAAAGTAAAGGATGCTTGTTTAAAACGCGGGGCGGAGATAGCCAACCTTAATGCTCCCGGGCAAATCGTTATTTCCGGAAAAGCTGAAGCGGTAAATGCGACAAAAGAACTTTGTGAACAGGCAGGGGCAAAAAGGGTAGTTGAGCTTGATGTAAGCGGAGGGTTTCATTCTTCTCTTATGATTGAGGCTTCCGCGGAGCTGAAGCATTTTTTGGAGAATACCCCTTTTTCATCTCCTCTTATACCTGTAGTAAGTAATTACACGGCAAGCCCTCAATATAGGTTACACCAGGTTCTTGAAAACCTGGTTTACCAGATGTATTCTCCTGTTAAATGGGAGGATTCGATGAGATTTATGCTGGCGCAGGGAATAACAAAATTCTTTGAATTCGGGCCAGGCAAGGTATTGAAAGGGCTGATGCGGCGCATAGATAGCAATGCGCAAGTCGTTAATATAGAAAAAAAAGAAGATATCTTGAGGAGGTAGTATGCGTTTAAAGGATAAAGTCGCGTTAATAACCGGTGGCGCCAGGGGCATAGGCCGGGCGATTGCCTTGACTTTTGCCAAAGAGGGCGCGGATATCGTTGTAGCCGATGTTAACCTTGAAATAGCCCAGAAAACCGCTATGGAAATCGAGGTTTTAGGCCGGAAGGCGCTGGCCTTAGAGATGGATGTAACTAACTACGAAAAGGTAGAAGAAGGCATAAACAAAATTCTTGACAAAATGGGAAAGGTTGATATATTAGTTAACAACGCTGGGATTACCAAGGACAATCTTTTGCTTAGAATGTCCCAGGCAGATTGGGATGCGGTGATTAATGTCAACCTGAAAGGCACATTTAACTGCATCAAGGCCGTATGCAGGCCGATGATTAAGCAGAGAAGCGGCAGGATTATCAGTATCGCCTCTATTATCGGCTTAATGGGTAATCCGGGCCAGGCAAACTACGCTGCTTCAAAAGCCGGGATAATCGCTCTTACAAAAACAGTAGCTAAAGAATTAGCCAGCCGCAATATTAACGCAAATGCTGTGGCTCCGGGATTTATTCAGACAGAGATGACCGCTGGGCTTGCCGAGGATATAAAAAAGAAGATGTTGGAGGCAATCCCTTTAGCTAAATTAGGAACGCCTGGCGATGTAGCTAATCTTTGCCTGTTTTTGGCATCTGATGAGTCAAGTTATATAACCGGGCAGACGATCACCATAGACGGCGGTATGGTTATGGCGTAAAGTATGACACCCCGCGCTAATCTGATTTGCGCGGGTGTGTGTTTCTACACAAGGAGGAAAAAAGAATGGCAGCGCAAGAGAAAGTCAAGTCAATCATAGCAGAACAATTAGGCGTAAAACCCGAAGAGGTTACTCCCGAGGCATCATTTGTCGATGATCTAGGCGCGGATTCCCTTGATACCGTAGAATTAGTTATGGCATTAGAAGAAGAGTTCGGCATTGAGATTCCCGATGAGGACGCTGAAAAAATCACTACTGTCGGAGATGCCATCAAGTATATTGAAGAAAAAAGCGCCAAATAATAATTTAGATAGCAGTAAATAAATAATTTACCCCGCATTTTTAGCTTGGCGGGGTAAATTTTGAGTTACGTGCTCATTTAATGAAAAAAAGAGTAGTAATCACAGGTCTAGGGGTAATTTCACCGGTTGGCAATGATATTGCCAGTTTTTGGCAATCTTTAAAGGAAGGTAAAAGCGGGGTCGGCGCGATCACCAGCTTTGATGCCGCTGATTTTGACTCCCGCATTGCGGCAGAAGTAAAGAATTTTGATCCCACCCATTACGGAATCTCCCTCAAGGATATTAAAAGGACGGCAAAATTTGTGCAGTTTGCTATAGCTGCCGCTAAGCAGGCGTTAGATTCTTCCGGTTTAGATTTGAATAAGGAGGATAGAAGCCGCCTGGGAGTAGTGATTGGTTCAGGTATCGGCAGCCTGCATACTATTGAAGAAGAGTATAAGGTTTTTCTTAGTAAAGGCCCGTCCAGGCTATCGCCATTTCTTATCCCCATGCTTATCGTGAATGAGGCCAGTGGATTGGTCGCTATCATCCATGGGTTAAAGGGGCCGAATTCCTGCGTGGCCACTGCTTGCGCGTCGGGTTCGCATGCTATAGGGGATGCGTACCGGATGATTCTTTATGGTGATGCGGATGTTATACTTACAGGAGGTACGGAAAGTTGTATTGTGGCTACTGCTGTCGGCGGGTTCTGCGCATTAAAGGCGCTTTCTACCAGGAATAATGATCCGCAGAAGGCCAGCCGGCCCTTTGACCGCGACCGCGATGGTTTTGTGATGGCTGAAGGCTGTGGTTTAGTGGTTTTGGAGAGCTTGGAGCATGCCCAAAAAAGGAACGCGAATATTATCGCTGAGATTGTCGGTTTTGGCATGAGCTGCGATGCGTATCATATAACTGCCCCGGATCCTGATGGGGCGGGCGCGGCGCAGGCAATGACTACGGCCTTGAAAGACGCGCAGATGAAGCCCGAGGAGATAAATTATATCAACGCGCACGGTACCTCTACCAAGCTTAATGATAAGATCGAGACTTTATCCATGAAAAAGGCATTCGGCCAGTATGCCAAGAAAGTCATGGTTTCTTCTACTAAATCCATGACCGGGCATCTTTTGGGCGCAGCCGGTGGAGTGGAGTTTGTAGTTTGCTGCCTGGCGATTAAAGACGGGGTAATTCCTCCTACTATCAATTACGAACATCCGGATCCGGAGTGTGACCTGGATTATGTGCCTAATACGGCGCGTAAAACGGATGTAACTGTCTGCATGTCTAACTCTTTAGGCTTCGGCGGACATAATGCCTCCCTTATCGTAAAGAAGTTTGAATAAGTTCTTAAATTAATTATGGGTTATACAATCGCAGAAAAGATCTTGTTGGCGCATTGCGGCCGGAAGACAATCAAACCGGGTGAGTTTATCCAGGCCAATGTTGACGTTGCTCTGGCTAACGACATTACCGCGCCTTTAGCCATCTCAGAGTTTAAGAAATCCGGGTTTAAACAGGTATTCAATAAAAATAAGATTGTTTTAGTCCCGGATCATTTTGCCCCGGCCAAGGATTTAAAAAGCGCCAATCAGTGCAAAATCTTAGCGGATTTTGCCAAAGAACAGGGGATTAAAAATTATTTTGAGGTTGGGCGCATGGGTATTGAACACGTGCTCCTGCCGGAGCAAGGCATCGTTTTGCCCGGTGACATGGTTATTGGCGCGGATTCGCACACCTGCACTTACGGGGCGCTGGGTGCTTATGCCACCGGCATGGGCTCGACGGATTTAGCCCGCGCGTACGTTGACGGTAAATGCTGGCTAAAGGTACCGGCAAGCCACAAGTTCATATATAAAGGCAAGCTCAATCATTGGGTAGGCGGCAAAGATTTAATCCTTCATACCATCGGCTCAATCGGCGTTGATGGCGCATTGTATAAGGTGATGGAATTTTGCGGTCCGGTAATCAGGAAATTAGGCATGGATGACAGATTTTCCATGTGCAACATGGCTATTGAAGCCGGGGCAAGGGCAGGGTTGATTGAGCCGGACGCAATTACCAGGAAGTTTGTCGCGGGTTTTAAACGTAAGCCGAAATTTTATCATTCGGATCCCGATGCTGTTTATGAAAAGATATATGAATGGGATGTTACGGAATTAGAGCCGCTCGTTGCCTGTCCGCATTTGCCCAGCAATGTCAAGCCGGCCAGCTCCTTAAAAAATATAAAAGTCGATCAGGTGGTTATCGGCTCATGCACTAACGGCCGGATTTCAGATCTGCGCATTGCCGCTAAAATACTTAAAGGAAAAAAGGCGGCAGGCGGGGTAAAATTAATAGTTTTTCCGGCTACTCAAAAGATTTATCTGGAGGCCGTAAAAGAGGGATTAGCGGAAATTTTTGTCAAGGCAGGCGGGGTATTCTCTACGCCTACCTGCGGCCCGTGTTTAGGCGGGCATATGGGTATTTTAACTGAAGGAGAGGTAGCTATTGCTACGACCAACAGGAATTTCCTGGGAAGAATGGGAAGTCCTAAATCTTTTGTTTATCTTTCCGGACCCGCGGTGGCTGCAACAAGTGCCATAACCGGAAGAATTACGCATCCGGATAGAATATAAGTGAGAAACGTCCGTATAGGAGAATTAAATGATTATCAAGGGTAAGGCGCATAAGTTTGGCGATGATATAAATACAGACGATATTATCGCGGCTAAATATCTGGTTTCCACCGATGCTAAAGAACTGGGTAAACATTGTATGGAGACGATTGAGCCTAAGTTTTCCCAGGCAGTCAGCCCCGGGGATATAATCGTGGCTGGCAATAATTTCGGCTGTGGCTCAAGCCGCGAGCATGCGCCTTTGGCGATCAAAGGCTGCGGGGTCTCCGCGGTACTTGCCAAAAGTTTTGCCGCCATATTCTTCAGGAACGCCATCAACATCGGCTTGCCGTTTTTAGAGTCCCCAGATGTGCATAAGATCAACGCCGGGGATATTATTGAAATTGACCTGACTAGTGGTATAATTAAGAATATTACGCAGAATCAAGATTATAAAACACAAGCCTTCCCGGAATTTTTGCAGGATATCGTAGAGGAAGGCGGATTGATGAATTATATCAAAAAGAGGGCGGGAGAATCATGCATAAGATCGCGGTAATACCCGGTGACGGGACAGGGCCGGAGGTAGTTAATCAGGGCCTAAAGGTCCTGCAGGCAGCAGGCAAAAAATTCGGTTTTAAGTACCAGACAAAAGTTCTTGATTTTGGGGGAGAGCGTTATCTTAAGACAGGCAAAACATTGGAGGATAGCGATATAGCGCTGCTTAAGGAATATTCCGCTATTTTTCTCGGCGCAATCGGCCATCCGGATGTTTTGCCCGGTATCCTTGAGACCGGGATTCTTTTAAAATTAAGGTTTTCGCTCGATCAGTATATAAATCTGCGCCCGGTCAAGCTTTACAACGCGGCTTTTTGCCCTCTGAAAGATAAGAAGCCTGAAGATATTGATTTTGTAGTGGTGCGCGAGAATTCCGAAGGCCTTTATAAAGGTATGGGGGAGTTCCGGAATAAAGGAAGCAAAGATGAGGTAGCTACTCAAATATCCTATAATACCCGTCATGGGGTGGAGCGCTGCATACGTTATGCATTTGAGTATACGCGTAAGCGCAATAAAAGAAAAAAGCTTACCCTTTGCGGTAAAACCAATGTTTTGACCTACGCCTGGGATCTTTGGCAAAGGGTATTTAATGAAGTTGCCACAGAGTATCCGGATATAGCTACTGACTACGCGCACGTGGATGCGACGACTATGTGGTTTGTGAAGAACCCGGAATGGTTTGACGTGATCGTTACGGACAATATGTTCGGTGATATCATAACGGATCTGGGGGCGATGATCCAGGGCGGCATGGGGATTGCCGCAGGTGGGAATATTAATCCGCAAGGCGTGTCAATGTTTGAACCCATTGGCGGTTCAGCTCCTAAGTATACGGGCAAGAATGTCATTAATCCTTTAGCGGCGATTTGCGCGGTAGGAATGATGTTGGAGCATTTAGGCGAACTCCAGGCGGGTAAGGCCATTGAAAATGCGGTAATCGGCCTGGTGAACAAAGATTTGAAATCCCTGGCTGCCGGAAAGATGGGTTATTCGACTACGGAAGTCGGTGATCTAGTGGTTAAAAATTTACCATAGGGAGTGCTGGATGAAAAAATATAATGTGGCGGTAGTCGGCGCAGGAGTAGTGGGCATTGAGATGCTGCGTGTATTAAAACAGCGCAATTTTCCAGTCGGCCAATTGAAAGTCTTTGCCCGTTCGGCGCGGGAAATAGAAGTAGATGGCCGGAAATATCAAGTGCAGGAGATTTCTCCTGATGGTTTTAATGGTATAGATATTGCTCTATTTGCGGGGACTGAAGGGGAAAAAGGCGCGGCAGTCACTTACGCCCGGGAAGCGATTAAGAGAGGCGCGGTGGTGATTGATAACGGCGCGGATTTCCGTATGGATCCCTCGGTGCCCCTGGTTGTTCCGGAAGTCAATGCCGCCGATGTTAAAAAACATAAAGGGATCATCGCCAATCCTAACTGCTCTACAATCCAGATGGTCGTCGCGCTCAATCCAATTCACAGGAAGGCAGGCATAAAGAGAATCATTGTCACTACTTTGCAGGCCTCCAGCGGCGCGGGGAAAAGCGCGGTAGAGCAATTAAAAGAAGAGGTTAATTTGGTTGTCCAGGGCGGATTTAACAGTGTGCACGTCAATGCGGCGAATAAGTCTATGCCGCAGCAGCTGGCTTACAATTGTTTTCCGCATATCGGAAGTTTTGTGGAAGGGGACTACTGCGCAGGAGCGCGTACCGGCTCTTCCGCTGTGGCCGGGTACACCAATGAAGAGTGGAAACTGGTAAATGAAACCCGCAAGATAATGCATGCGCCGAAAATCAAGATCTCCGCAACCACTGTACGCGTGCCGGTCAGAACCGGCCACTCCGAATCCGTTTATATCCAGACAGCTAAGCCTCTAACTGCCCAGGCTGCCAGGAAACTTTTAGCCAATGCCCCGGGAATCGTGCTTATTGACGAGCCCAAGAATAACCTGTATCCCATGCCTAAAGATGCGGAGGGAAGGGATGATGTTTTTGTCGGAAGGGTTCGCCAGGATGCCTTTGATAAAAAAGGACTGTGGCTGTGGGTAGTGGCGGATAACCTGCGTAAAGGCGCTGCCACCAACGCCGTGCAAATTGCCGAATGCTTAATCTCAAGCTCGAAATAGAGTATGACGGCACTCACTATTACGGCTGGCAGGTGCAAAACGGCATAAAGGCCAAGGCAAATTACCACGCCGCAAGGACTATCCAGAACATTCTGGAACAAACCTTAAAGAAGATACTCCAGGAAGATATTAAGCTGATTGTGGCCGGGCGCACGGATTCCGGGGCGCACGCCCTTTCCCAAGTTGCTAATTTCAAGACTAACTCTAAAATACAGCCGGGGAGATTGCGCTGGGGGCTGAATTGCCTGCTGCCGGCGGATATCAAGGTATCCCGGATCCAAAAGGTCCCTTTGGGTTTTAACAGCCGCTTCTGGGCAAAATCCAAGATTTACCGCTATACGATCTTAAACCGTAAATATTCTTCCGCGCTCTTAGCTAACCGGGTCCACTTCTCCCATTATCCGCTGGATGTAGGATTAATGCGCAGGGAGGCCAAAGCCCTGTTAGGCAGGCATAATTTCAAATCTTTTCAGGCAGCTGACGCAAGAGATGCCAACCCGGTACGCACTATCAAGCGTATTAAGATATCCAGGGATAAGGGCTTACTGCATATTGATATTGAAGCAGACAGTTTTTTGTATAACATGGTGAGAAATATTGCCGGTACCCTGTTAGAGATCGGCAGGGGAAGATTCCCTAAAGGCAGCATGCTAAAGATCTTGGAATCGCGCAACCGCAAGGCAGCCGGCCCTACCCTTCCGGCAAAGGGATTATGTTTATTAAAGGTAAAGTATTAATTTATGCGCAGCCAGCTAAAGATCAATAACCCCTGGGGATATTTTTCCAAGATAATTATCCTAGCATATGCCGTTTTGCAGCTGTTGCGTTTAGCTGTCCTTCCCCAGTTTATAGATATATATTATCATCTTCAGGCCGCCTGGGGATTTATTCAGGCCGGAGGTTACAGCAGCTGGGATTTTTGGGAGTATGCCCCGTTTGGCAGGCCGCATATATATCCGCCGTTATTTCACATTCTCCTGGCTCTGCTTATGAAATCAGGGGCCGGTGTTATATTTCTTGCCAAGTTCTTTGAATCAGCGACTCCGGTTGTATTTTTAATAATTTTATGGAATTTTATAAGGAAAACCTACGGCGAACAGCTGGGTTTTTTCGTGGTCGTGGCGTTTAGTTCCGCTTTTGCTTTTTTTATTTCCCTCTCCAATCATATCCCAGCATCGTTGGCTTTGATTTTTGGTTTTCTTTCGCTGGGCGAATTATTTAAAAATAGGCTATTACGCGCGGTTATTTTGCTCGTTTTGTGCTTCTATACGCATATCAGCGTATCCTGGTTTATCGCCTTAAGCTATATCTTTTACGCGGTTATGGATAAGCAGTACAGAAGAAATTCCCTCAAGGTTGTTTTTTATTCATTGCTAATAGCTTTACCGATTTTGTTTCACCAGTTCCTGGCATTGCATTTTATCCGGTCATTTGGAATGGATATGCCTGAAAGATTTCACTGTCAGATCAAGGTGATTGATTATATCCTGGCTTTCTTTGGTTTAGCGCTGGCGGCTAAAATGACTCCCAGGCACAGGCTTTTTATCGGCATGTTTCTAGCCAGCCTAATTTTCTTAACATACCCCTATCGCTTTTTTTCAGGAGAAGGTTATCTTCCGGTTATTTTTCTTTCCGCTTTGACTATGCAGGCGCTCTGGAAGGAGAAAAAGATATTTGCGGGGGTTTTAGTATTATTTATTTTATTTATTTCGCCTACCTTATCCATGAATAAGCCGGAGGGCCCCAGAAAAACAGGACATCAGATAAAGTGGGTGGATTCTGCCCTTGCCGGGATGATCCTCGCAAAAGGTAATTCTGTCTGGTTCCCCTGGATGTATCTTCCCGCGGCAGAGGTTATAAAAACCAATTCCTCAGCCGGAGATATTGTTTATGCGAATATCAATATCGCCGGCTTGATATTAAGCAACCTTTCGCAAAGAGCTACCGCCAACGCTTTGCTTCCTGAAATAGGAACTTCGGAGCGCTTTGACCCCTTTTTGTCAGCGAAAATAATTATTTTGTCCGAAGATCTAGACCAGCGTTTGATAAATGACATAAGCCTTAAATATAACCTGGTCAAGATTAAAGAGAACAAGTATTTCTCGATATTCAAGAACCCCGCAAGCGCCTATAGGCTAAAAATAAGAAAAGCAGACCTTAACTTCCGGACAGTTATAATTATCCTTTTTATACTTGCGGGCTTGTTTTGGTGGAAAAAAAGCTAAAAAAAGCTAAAAATTATTTGACTTTATTCAAAATTTTGGTATAATCAATTTTCTATGAAAAAGACCTATACAGCCAAACAAGAAGACATCAAAAGGCAGTGGTATATCGCCGATGCCAAAGGCAGGGTGCTTGGCCGCCTGGCTTCTAAGATCGCTTCTATTTTAAGAGGCAAGCATAAGCCTATATTTACCCCGCATCTAGATACCGGAGACGGGGTAATTGTGATTAATGCCAGGCAGATTAAGGTTACCGGCCGCAAACTTAAGCAGAAGGTCTATCGCAGATATTCCGGTTATCCCGGCGGCTTAAGAGAGGTAACCTTAGAGGTGCTTTTAGCCAAAAAACCGGCTACAGTCATACACTTGGCGGTAGAGAGAATGCTTCCCGGGGGGCCGTTAGGCAGGGATATGATTAAGAAATTGAAGGTTTTCGCCGATGATAAGCATGATTTGACCGGCGTAAAACCGCTTGTTTTGGAGGTTTAAAATTTAAATGAATGATTTAGCTAAATATATAGCATTAGGAAGGCGCAAGGAATCAACTGCCAGGGTGCGTATGGAACCCGGCACCGGTCAGATTGTAATTAACAACCGGCCTTTTGAGAAATATTTTCTGCGCGAGACTGACCGCATTATCGTTAAACAGCCTTTAGCGCTCACCGAAAGCGCAAATAAATTTAATATCGCGGCCAGGCTAACCGGAGGAGGCCTCACCGGCCAGGCGGGTGCTTTGCGTTTGGGTATCGCCAGGGCGCTCTTGCTGGCGGATGCTAACTTCAAAGAGATATTCCGTAAGAACGGTTATTTAACCCGCGACCCGCGCATGAAGGAGCGTAAGAAATACGGCCAGAAAGGCGCGCGTAAGCGCTTCCAGTGGACAAAGAGGTAACAAGGAGCTGTAGATAGAATATAGCAGTCAGAAGGCAAGCTAAAGTTAAGAAGTCCCGCTGGGAAGCGGGATTTTTTATTGGCGGCGGGTTTTCGTTTCCGACGAGAAAAATCCTTGACGGAAGATCGATTTTATTCTATTATGAGTCAATCCTTCGGCACCCCGGCCTAAAGGACGGGGTTTGCTCAGGATTGATACTGAAGGCGGCGTAATCTTTCTCCGCTTGAGCGCCGCCGAACGTATCAATAATAAGGAGATTAAAATGGTCATCAACGTAGGAATAATCGGGGCAACCGGGCAGGCGGGTGAAGTACTCATCGGGTTATTGCTTAATCATCCTAATGTCAGGATAACCCATCTTTTTAATACCGGTAAAACTACGCAGGTTATCTCTGAAGTATTCCCTAAATTCAAGCACCGGCTGGATTTAGTTTGCGCAAAACCTGACTGGCAAAAGATCCAAAGAGATTGTGACCTGGTCTTTCTAGCCCTGCCGCATACCGTATCCATGAAATTTGCACCTAAACTTTTAAGTTTAGGAAAGAAGGTCATTGATTTAAGCGCGGATTACCGGATCAAGAACCCTTCGGTTTATGAAAAGTTTTATAAGGCCAGCCACAAGGATAAGCATAACTTAAAAGAAGCAGTTTACGGCTTACCTGAGTTAAACCGGGCAGAAATCAAAGCTGCCAGGCTGTTGGCTAACCCCGGTTGTTACCCCACATCGGCGATTTTGGCGTTAGCGCCGCTATTGGCTGTAAATTTGGTTGATACTGATTCTATTATTATTGACGCTAAATCCGGGGTAAGCGGCGCGGGGAAAAAACTGGAAAAGGAATATTTGTTTTCAGAGATTGAAGGCGATTTCCGGGCATATAAAGTCAATGTGCATCAGCATGCCCCGGAGATAAATCAGGCCCTTTCGAAAATATCGGGAAAAAAAGTAAACGTGACATTTGTTCCTCATCTGTTGCCGATCGAGCGGGGGATCCTCTCGACTATTTATCTTAAGAAAGCGGGCGGGGTTAAGCTTAAATGCAAAAGCACAGCGGAATTATTCAAAAAATTCTACAAGAATGAGCCTTTTATCCGGATTAAACCGGAAGGTATTTTCCCGAGGATTAAGGATGTGGCAGAGACGAACTTCTGCGATATCGGGGTTAAGGATTTTGGCCGAAGGATTATCGTAATCTCGGCGATTGATAATTTATTAAAAGGCGCATCAGCCCAGGCAGTGCAGAATATGAATATAATGTATAAGCTTCCGGAGACCGCGGGTTTATTATGAAAAAAGTCCTAAAAGCAGTTTTACCCGCGGGGTTTAAGGCAAATGGTGTGGCCTGCGGATTAAAAAAATCCGGTAAGCTGGATTTAGCCCTGCTTTATTCGGAGTTCCCCGCTGTTGCCGGCGCAAAGTTTACCACTAATAGTATTATTGCCGCTCCGCTTATAGTCTGCAAAAAACATCTTAAATCCGCGAAAAAATTCCAGGCGGTATTGGTTAACAGCGGTAATGCCAACTGCTTTACGGGTAAATCAGGTTTGCAGGATGCCTTTGTTGTCGCCGGATGTATTGCGCGGGAATTAAAAATCGCGAAGAACAGCGTTTTAGTCAATTCTACGGGGATTATCGGTAAACGGCTGGATGTCGGCAGGATTAAACAGGGGATCCCTGAGCTTGTCAGCGGATTATCAGGCGCAGGTATCCATAAAGCCACGAAAGCGATTATGACCACGGATACTTTTAGCAAAGAGGTAACCGCAAGCTTAAAGATCGGTTCCCGGCCGGTGCGTATTTGCGGTATTGCCAAAGGAGCAGGGATGATTGCCCCGAATATGGCAACTATGCTTTGTTTTATCATGACTGATGCCGGTATCTCTAAAAATGCGTTGAACAAGGCCCTGACATCCGCCGTAGAAAATTCTTTTAACCGCATAACTGTTGACGGATGTATGAGCACTAATGATACGGTTGTAATTTTAGCTAACGGTGCCGCAGGGAATAAAACTATCTCCGGCGGCAGGAGCCTGCGGGATTTTTCTTGCGCCTTAGATGCTGTTTGCCTGGATCTGGCTAAAATGGTAGTTAAGGATGCCGAAGGCGCTACGAAATTTATCCAGATCGATGTTTTACAGGCAAAGGATTTGCATGAGGCGAAGTTGGTTGCTTTGAATATCGCTAATTCCGTGCTTTTTAAGGCGGCTGTTTTTGGCGAGAACCCGAATTTTGGCAGGGTGGCGCAGGCCGTGGGAGCAAGCGGTATTAAAATTAAAGAAGGGGGTTTGAAAATAAAACTGGGTTCGCTAAAAGGCAGGCAGGTAAAATTGGCAGTTAATCTTTCCCGGGGCAAGGCTAAGGCCAGGGTTTTTACTTCGGATCTTACCCCGGAATATATAAAGATCAACGCGGAATACAATTAGAAAGGACAAATGGAAGACGCAATAAGAAAAGCAGATGTTTTAATCGAGGCGTTACCTTATATAAAGAGGTTTCATAAAAAGGTAATTGTCATTAAATACGGAGGAAGTATCCTGGGAGATGAAAAGATCCGCAACGGAGTCCTGGAAGATATAGTTTTCCTGAATTTTATGGGTTTACGGACGATCCTGGTACACGGGGGAGGGCCTAATATCAGCGACCGCATGCGCGCATCAGGCAAGAAAACGGAGTTTGTCGAGGGGATGCGCGTTACGGATGAAGAGACCTTGCAGCTGGTAGAAGAGGAGCTGTTGGTTTTAAATGAATTGATTGTAAATGAGATAAACCAGCTGGGTGCCAAGGCTATAGGCCTAAATGGCAAAGATGATGACCTGATCCATGTGGAAAAAAAGAAAACCAAGGTAGATATCGGCCTGGTTGGCAACATTAACTCCGTGAATACGCAACTTTTGGATAGCGAACTTAAGAAGGATAAGGTGGTTGTGGTGCTGCCGATGGGAAAAGGCAAAGACAAGAAAATTTACAATGTCAATGCCGATGAGGCTGCGGCTTCTATTGCCGCCGGAATGCTCGCAGAAAAATTTGTCCTCCTGACTAATGTTAAGGGGATCATGCGTAATTCCGAAGATCCGCATTCATTCATTTCAACCTTGACGGTTGATGAGGCGGTCGGACTGATTGAGAATAAGATTATCCAGCAGGGGATGATCCCCAAGGTAAAAGCCTGCGTGGAGGCATTAAACGGGGGGGTGAAAAAAACGCATATTATTGACGCGCGCACCCCGCACGGGCTGCTCCTTGAGATTTTTACCGACCAGGGTATCGGAACCGAGATTATAAAATAAATGAAGGCAGAGGAAATTTTTCAGGTTTATAAAAATGATATAATGCCCACCTACACCAAGGCGCCTCTTATTTTTATCAAGGGTAAGGGCTCGCGGCTTTGGGATATTTTCGGCAAAGCCTACCTGGATTTCTTTCCCGGCTGGGGGGTAGGAAATCTAGGGCACTGCCATCCCAAGGTGATGCAGGGGGTAAGGGATCAAATCAGCAAGTTGATTTTCGTGCCGAATAATTATTATCATCCGTTTCAGGCGAAATTAGCCAGAGAATTGATTTACTGGAGTTTTCCGGGAAAGGTGTTTTTCTGTAACTCCGGGGCAGAGGCAAACGAAGGGGCGATTAAGTTAGCCAGGAAGTTCGGCGCTTCAACCGGGGCCAGATACGAGATAATTACTTTTGAGAATGCTTTTCACGGCAGGACCCTTGCAGCCCTGGCAGCAACCGGACAGAAAAAATACCAGATAGGTTTTGAGCCTATGCCGGAAGGTTTTAAACAGGTTAAGTTTAATGATGTTGATGCTGTTAAGCAGGCGATTACTGATAAGACAGCGGGGATTATGCTTGAACTTATTCAGGGAGAGGGCGGGGTAAATGTCGCAAACCGGGATTTTGTTCTATTCTTAAGAAAAATATGCGATGAGAAGAAAATACTTTTGATCATTGATGAGGTGCAAACCGGAATTGGCCGGACGGGGAAAATGTTTTGTTATCAGAATTACGGCATAACCCCTGATGTGATGACTTTAGCTAAGGCCTTAGGCGGCGGAATGCCCATCGGGGCTATGTTAGCTAAGAATGAGCTTGGCGATATTTTAACTGCCGGTACGCATGCCTCTACTTTTGGGGGAGGGCCGGTAATCTGTAAGGCTGCCTTGGGGGTTTTAAGAGCGATCCAGAAGGAGAAGCTGTTAAAGAATTGCCGGAATATGGGGGAGTATCTTTTAGGGAAACTAAATCTTTTAAAGACAGCTTATCCGGTAATCAAAGAAGTAAGGGGCATAGGCTTGATGTTGGGCATGGAGTTAAGCATAGAAGGTAAGCAGATCGTGGAGAAGTGCATAGGGAAGGGTTTATTGATCAATTGCACGCACGATAAAGTTTTAAGGCTGATGCCGGCATTGAATATAACTAAAAAGGAAGTTGATAAAGCCTTAAAAATTTTAGAGAGTGTCTTGAAGGAGTGCGTATAATGAAAAAGGACCTGCTTTCGATTAAAGATTTGAGCCTGGCGGATATAGAAGCCATCCTTAAGCTTAGTGAGAAGCTTAAGAAGAATAAAAATAAATTCAGCAGGGCCTTATTCGGGAAGACACTGGCTTTGATATTCCAAAAACCGTCTAACAGAACGCGGGTTTCCTTTCAGGTGGGTATGTATCAGCTTGGGGGGAACTCTCTTTATCTGTCCCCTCAGGAGATAAATTTGGGCGTAAGAGAGAGCATAAGAGATGTGGCCAGGACACTCTCTCGCTATGTCGACGGTATTGTCATAAGGACCTTTGAACATAAGAACTGCCTGGATATGGCCGCTGTGGCGTCTGTGCCGGTTATAAACGGTTTATCGGATTTTTCGCATCCCTGTCAGGGGCTGGCTGATATATTTACAATCAAGGAAAAGCTAAAAAAGCTTAAAGATATTACTTTAGCCTATGTCGGCGACGGCAACAATGTTTGCAACTCTTTACTTTTTGCCGCAGCCAAAACCGGTATGAATATTAACGTGGCTGCTCCTAAAGGATATAGCCCGAGCGAAGAAGTAGTTAAGCTGTCATTAGCAATTGCCAGCTCAACCGGCAGCCGGATAAAAATTACTGAAGATCCGTTTAGCGCGGTTAGGGCTGCGCAGGTTGTTTATACGGATGTCTGGGCGAGCATGGGCCAGGAAGAGGAGATCAATAAAAGAAAGATTATCTTTAAAGATTTTCAGATCAATGCTAAACTCTTAGCTAACGCTCCGCCGGAAGTTTTGGTGATGCACTGTTTGCCTGCGCACAGGGGGGAAGAGATAACCGATGAGGTTATGGATAGCGGGAATTCAATTGTTTTTGACCAGGCGGAAAACAGGATGCATGTGCAGAAGGCGATTTTAATAAAATTATTAGCTAAGAATTAACGGATCCTGTCTGGAACTAGCAGGAGATAAAATGAAAAAAGTGGTGTTGGCATATTCAGGTGGATTGGATACCTCTTGCATAGTCAGATGGCTTAAGGAAAAAGGGTATGAGGTGATCTGTTTTGTGGCGGATCTGGGCCAGGGGTTGGGTCAGGGTGAAAGCTTTGGGGCAATTGAAGAGCGGGCTTTGGCTGCCGGCGCTTCAAAAGTTTATATCCGCAATCTGCAGGAGGAATTTATCGACGATTTTATAATCCCCGCATTAAAAGCCAATGCGGTTTATGAGGGAAAATATTTTCTGGCTACGGCATTAGGCCGGCCTTTGATCGCCAAATATTTAGTGCAGATTGCGCACAAAGAGAAGGCAGGAACGGTAGCGCATGGCTGTACCGGAAAAGGCAATGACCAGGTAAGGCTTGAGGTAGCCGTAGGCATACTTGACCCGAGATTAGAGATCATTGCCCCTGTCAGAGAGTGGGAGTTTAAATCCAGGGAAGATGAGATTGAGTATGCCTTAAAACATAATATACCGATAGACGTAACCAAGAAAAAGCCTTACAGTGTTGACCGGAATATCTGGGGGGTTAGTATTGAAGCAGGTGTTTTGGAGAATTTGGAACAGGAACCGCCGGAAGACGCCTATATAATTACCAAGAGCCCTACGCACACTTTGAGCTATCCGCGGTATATTGAAGTAACTTTTGAAAAAGGCATACCGAAGAAAATCGACGGTAAGGTATTCAAATTGAAGAATCTGATCAATTATTTAAACGAACTCGGCGGGCAATTCGGCGTGGGCAGATCTGATATGGTTGAGAACAGATTAGTGGGGATTAAATCCCGGGAGGTTTATGAGGCCCCTGCCGCCACTATTCTTTATACCGCGCACAAGGAGTTAGAGGCGTTGGTGTTGGATAGGGAACTGGCGCATTTTAAGGAGATGATCAGCCTTAAATACGCCGAGTTGGTTTATTATGGCTTGTGGTTTTCTGTTTTAAAGGAGGCGTTGGATGGTTTTGTAGAGAAAACGCAGAAGCAGGTCAGCGGCACCATAAAATTAAGACTGTCTAAAGGCACCTGTGTTGCTGTGGGCAGGAAATCCAGAAATTCACTTTATAAGAAAGAATTAAGCACCTACGGTAAAGATGATAAATTTGACCAGAAGCTGGCGGAAGGCTTTATCAAGCTCTGGGGAATGCCGTATAAGAGGTAAAACAAGGGGACGGTTCTATTTGTCTAAATTTAGACAAATAGAACCGTCCCCAAGATTTCCGTTAGATGTTAGTTAAGGAGAAAAAATGGCAAAAAAATTATGGGGCGGGCGATTTAAAGAAAAAATAGACAAAGATTTTTTTGATTTTCAGAAATCTATCGACTACGACTATAAATTGGCCGAGTATGATATTTATCATTCAATAATCCACGTATTCGCTTTAGGGAGAGCTAAAATTTTAGCAGGCAAAGAATGCTCTGTTTTAGTCAAGGCTTTATTGGATATTCTTGGAGAAATAGTCGGAAATAAATTTAAGCCAAGCCGGGAGTCAGAGGACATACATACAGAAATTCAGAATAGGGTAGAAAAAAAAGTAGGGAAATTGGCACTTAAGCTTCATACCTTAAGATCTAGAAACGATCAAATTGTATTTGATGAAAAGCTTTATTGCCATAGAGAGGCATCACTAGTTTCTGATTTGCTAGACGGACTTGTTTCTACTTTGAAATACCTTCAAAACAAGTATAACGGATATTCCTGGGTAGGGTACACTCATACCCAGAGAGCGCAACAAATTGCTTTTAAAGACTACCTGGCTGCTTTTAGTTATATGTTTATGAGGGATAAATCAAGACTTATTGACTTTAGAAAAAAATCGACAGCATTGATTGGTTCAGGTGCTTTTAAAGGGACCATTTTAACTAAAGAATATGATATGGCTATAAAAGATTTTTTGAAAATCCCTAAGAAAATTGTACTTGAATTAGCTTCCGTAATTAATGCCCCTGACAATGTCAGCGATAGGGATTTTGTTATCGAGTTTTTGAGTACACTTTCTATCTTACAAATGCATTTATCCCGATTAGCTGAGGATTTTATACTATACTCAACGAAAGAATTTAATTATCTTGATTTGCCTGAAGAGTTTTGCACAGGGAGTAGTCTTATGCCGCACAAGAAAAATCCTGATTTCCTTGAATTGGTAAGAGGCTATACAGGCCCGATTTACGGCAACCTCATTTCTCTTTTGACGACAATGAAAGGATTGCCTTTGACTTATAATAGAGATATGCAGTTGGATAAGGGGCCTTTATTTTCTTCTGTTGATATAATTAAAGACGAACTTCGGATTATGGCCAGGTTTATCAAGAATATAAAAGTTAATAAAGAAGCTATAGACAATGCTTTAAATGACGAAACCCTGTATGCTACTGAATTAGCCGAAATTTTAGTTCTTAAAGGCATCCCTTTTAAAGAAGCACATACTGTAATGGGAAAAATTGTAAGATATTCTCAAGATAATAACATTAAAATAAAAGATATGCCGGATAGCTTGCTTAAAACATTTTGTAGCAAATTGAATCAAAAGGGAATAAAACACATTCTTAATTGATATTTTATTCATTATAGCGGGTGGCTGCTAAGCCGAAGCCTTTGCCGCGCGCAACGCAAGTGAGCACGGCGAGGTGGATTGGCAGACAGGCCCCGCAAAAAAAGTTAAAATGCACGAATTCAAATACAAGAATAATCAGCTTTACTGTGAAAATGTAAAGGTTGAGGCATTGGCCCGAAGTTTCGGCACCCCGCTTTATGCCTATAGTTATGCTACCTTAATCGGACATTTTATTAAACTGCGTGATGCCTTTGGCGCGGTCAAGCCGCTTATTTGCTATTCGGTAAAAGCCAACTCCAATCTGGCAATTTTAGAGGCTCTGGTAAAACAAGGCGCCGGGCTTGATATTGTCTCCGGCGGTGAGTTGTACCGCGCTTTAAAAGTGGGATGCCCTGCGAATAAAATAGTTTATGCCTCTGTAGGCAAGACCGATAAAGAGATTACCACAGCCATAAGTAAAGGGATTTTGTTTTTTAACGCGGAATCTTTACCTGAACTGGAGAATATTAATCGTATTGCCCGCAAGCTTAATAAAATTACCCGCGTGGCTATCCGCATAAACCCGGATGTGGAAGCTAAAACGCATAAATTTATAACAACCGGAAAAATTACGAATAAATTCGGGATTGATTTGGATAGCGCCTACAGGATCCTGCTTCTGCGCGCTGAGTTTGAGAATCTGGATATATGCGGCCTGCATATCCATATCGGCTCACAGATCACTGAAAGCGCGCCTTTTGTGGCGGCAATAAAAAAAGTAACGAATTTTATTAAAAGGCTGGAATCGAAAGGTATTACCCTTGAATATTTGAATATCGGAGGAGGCATGGGGATTATCTACGATAATGAAACTCCTCAGACTGCCCGGATTTATGCCGGTAAAATTATTCCGCTTTTGGAGAAAACCGGCCTGAAAATAATTATGGAACCCGGCAGGTTCATTGCCGGAAATGCCGGGATACTGCTTACAAAAGTTTTATATATTAAAAATACACCTAAGAAAAAATTCATTATTGTAGACGGCGGGATGAATGATCTGATCCGTCCGGCGCTGTATTCCGCTTATCATAATATCCTGCCCTTACGCAAGATTTCCCGGACTGAAAAAGCGGATGTGGTTGGCCCGATCTGCGAAAGCGGTGATTTCCTGGCAAAGGAAAGGAAGATCGCTAAAGTCAAGGAAGGCGATTATCTGGCGGTCATGGGCGCGGGGGCATACGGGTTTAGCATGTCCAGTAATTATAATTCGCGCCCGAGGCCCGCGGAGGTCATGGTAGTTAAAGATCATGTATCTGTAATCAGGAAAAGGGAGAGTTACGCGGATTTGATCCGTAATGAGCTGGCCTCTGTGATTAGATAATATGAAGAGAATAGAATTTACCAAAATGGTGGCTTCGGGAAATGATTTTATTGTCATTGATAAGAAACTGCCCGGCGGTATTGCCGCATTGGCACGGTCATTATGCGATAGGAAATTCGGGATAGGGGCAGACGGATTGATTTTGCTTAATAAACTCTTACGCATGCGTATTTTTAATTCCGATGGTTCAGAGGCCCGGATGTGCGGTAATGGCGCCAGGTGCGCTGCTTTATTTAGCGGCAAAACAAAAGGAAAAATATTTACTCAAGCCGGCGTCATTAATACCGAGGTTTGCGCCAATCGGGTAAGAATTCAGCTTACTGAACCTAGAGATATAAGACTGAATATCCCTTTAAGAGTAAGCGGCAGGTTGATCAAGGTTAATTTTATAGATACAGGTGTTCCGCACGCGGTAGTCTTTGTAAACGGGATTGATAATATTGATGTGGCAAGTATTGGCCGCAGTATCAGATTTCACGCGAAATTTTCTCCGGCCGGCACAAATGTGGATTTCGCAGAGGTAAAAGGCAATAATCTCATCGGCATCCGCACTTATGAGAGAGGGGTTGAGGATGAGACCCTGGCCTGCGGCACCGGAAGCGTTGCCGCGGCGCTGATCTTTACCTTGAAAAGTAATTTAGACAGGCTGGTTAAGGTCAGAACGCGGGGAGGAGAGGAGTTAAAGGTTTATTTTAAAAAGGAAAATAACAGCTTTCGGGATGTCTGGCTGGAGGGCAGCGCAAAAATAGTTTACAAAGGAGAATATTATGTTTAAAGGCTCAATTGTAGCCATAGTTACGCCTTTCCATAATGGCAAAATAGATGAAAATAAATTAAGAGAGTTGATCGATTTTCAGATTAAAAACGGGACCAGCGGGATTGTTCCCTGCGGCACAACCGGAGAATCCGCGACTTTAAGCTTTGATGAGCATGAAAAAGTAATTGAGATTACCATTGATCAGGCTGATAAAAGAGTGCCGGTAATTGCCGGCACAGGTTCAAATTCTACCGCAGAGGCGATCATGCTTACTAAAGAGGCGGCCGCTGCAGGGGCAGATGCCTCTTTGCAGGTTTCACCATATTACAACCGCCCAACCCAAGCCGGATTATATGAGCATTTTAAAGCCGTTGCCCAGTCAGTGGAAATACCGATCATTCTCTATAATATTGCCGTTCGCACCGGCGTAAATATTGAGCCGGAGACAATCGCAAGGTTAGCGCAGGATTGCAAAAACATTGTGGCGGTAAAGGAGGCTTCCGGCAGCCTTGACCAGATGTCACGCATCAGGCAGCTTTGCCTTAAAAGTTTTGATTTGATTTCAGGGGATGATAGCCTGACTTTACCGGTATTAAGCATCGGAGGTACGGGAATAATTTCCGTAGTTGCCAATATTGTTCCCGGGGACGTCGCGGCTTTAGTCAGCGCTTTTGAAAAAGGAGATATTGGAAAAGCTCAACAGTTACATTATAAATTATTGCCTTTGATCAAGGCGGTGTTTATTGAGACCAATCCTATCCCCGTGAAAACCGCAATGGGTTTATTAGGAATGTGCCGGCCGGATCTGCGTTTGCCTATGTGCAGTATGTCAGCGGCTAATTTAGAGAAACTTAAAGAAGCCCTTAAAGATTACGGTCTGTTAAAATAGGGGACAGTTCTCCGATTGAGTCCAGAAACGTCCCTAAGAAGGAGTAGATATGGTTAAACTGGGAATTGCCGGAGCCTGCGGGAAAATGGGCAGGCGCATTTATGAACTCGCAAACCAGGATAAGGAATTGGAAGTAGGTTTGCTTTTGGAGAAAAAAGGCACTCCTTTGATCGGCAAGGATATGGGCAGGCTGAAAGTTTCATCCAATCCGGATGGTTTATTCCTGGTTGATGTCCTGGTGGATTTTACTTTACCTGAAGCAACGGAGGAGCACCTGGATTACGCTGTCAAATACAAGAAAGCACTTGTTTTGGGAACTACAGGCTTAAGCGAGGCGCAAAAAAACAAAGTAGAAGAGGTATCCAGGGTTATTCCGGTAGTTTTTTCGCCGAATATGTCTATTGGGGTAAATGTATTGTTCTCAATTCTTCCTGAGATAGCCAAAAGGCTGGGCCCGGATTATAGCGTTGAGATCATTGAGGCGCATCATAAAGGCAAGAAAGATGCCCCCAGCGGAACAGCCAAGAAAATGGCTGAAGTCATTTCTGCCGCTACAAAAAAAGATGTGCCGATGCATTCCATACGGCTGGGTGACATTTTCGGCGATCATACCGTGGTTTTTTGCGGGAATTCCGAGCGCATTGAGATCAGGCATCAGGCGCATTCGCGCGATTTATTTGCCGTCGGCGCCTTAAAAGCGGTTAAGTGGATTTTTGGCAGGTCCGCCGGGCTTTATTCAATGCAGGATGTTTTGAAAGGGTAAAAGATGTTTGAATTATCTAAAAAAGTTCAGTCATTGCCGACATATTTATTCTTAGGGATTGATAAAGCCAAACGTAAGGCGCGGCAAGAAGGCCGGGATATCATTGATTTTGGGATAGGCGACCCGGATCAACCTACCCCCGGTCATATTATCGACGCTTTAAATAAAGCAGCGAGGGACCCGGCAAACCACCGCTATGCCTTGGACCAGGGAATGCCTGCGCTGCGCCAGGCGATCGCCTCCTGGTATAAACACAGGTTTAATATCAGCTTAAATCCTGATACGGAAATATTGCCTTTAATCGGCTCAAAAGAAGGGATCGCGCATTTTCCTCTGGCTTTTTTAAACCCGGGGGATTTTTCCCTTATTCCTGATCCCTGCTATCCTCCTTATAAAGGCGGGACAATCCTTGCCGGAGGATCAGTGTATCTTATGCCCTTGCTTGAAGAAAATAATTTCCTGCCGGATTTAAAGCGTATACCGTTTTTCGCGCGGAAAAAAGCAAAGATCATCTTTGTAAATTATCCAAATAACCCGACCAGCGCATGCGCAACTGATGAGTTTTATTGCGGGTTGATTGATTTTGCGCAAAGAAACAAAATTATCGTAATCTCGGATTTAGCTTACTCTGAGATGGTTTATGACGGGTATAAAGCGCGCAGCCTGCTGGAATTTCCCGGGGCGCAAGATGTGGTTATTGAATTCCATTCATTGTCCAAAACCTATAACATGACCGGCTGGCGCCTGGGTTGGGCTTGCGGCAATCCCCAATTGACCGCGGCTTTAGCTAAGGTAAAATCAAATATTGATTCCGGGATATTTTCGGCGATCCAACTGGCCGGCGTTGCGGCGCTTGCGACAGAAGAGGACTTTATGCGCAAGGCCTGTCGGGTATACCAACAGAGGCGGGATATTCTGGTGGAAGGATTACAGTCGATGGGTTGGAAGGTAATTAAACCAAAGGCAACCTTTTATCTTTGGATAAAAACTCCCGGCAATGTTGATTCTATGAATTTTGCCTCCCGGCTGCTTAAAGAAACTGATATTGTGGCAACTCCGGGAGTCGGTTTTGGAAAGTACGGAGAAGGTTATATTCGTATGGCCTTAACTGTGCCTGAAGAGAGGATAAGAGAGGCTTTAGAGCGGCTGAAGAAGATTACCTAAAATGGCGATTTGTTATCTCGGTATCGGTTCAAACCTGGGCAATCGCAGAAAGAATATAAAGTTGGCTGTTAAAAAGATTAACTCCCTGAAAGATACTTGTGTACTTAAAGAATCCAAGGTTATTGAAACTCTGCCGGCTGGCGGCCCATCCGGACAGCCTGATTTTTTGAATGCTGCATTAAAGATTGAAACCAAGCTCTCCCCGATAAACCTGCTAAAAGAACTCAAGAGGATAGAAAAAGATTTAGGCAGGACCAAAACTTCGCGTTTTGGGTCCAGGGTTATTGATTTGGATATCCTGCTTTATGGGGATAGGATTATGCGCGGGGAGAGATTGATTATTCCGCATCCGCGCATGTTTGGCCGGGATTTTGTAACCCGGCCGTTGACCGAGGTTTTATGAAGATTTTCTACGATCCTAAAAAGCTAAGCGCGGCAATGCGTAGAATAAAGCGGGTTAGAAAACGCATAGGTTTTGTGCCTACGATGGGCGCATTGCACCCGGGGCATTTAAGCCTCATTAAACAGGCGCGCAAAGAGAATAATGCGGTAGTAGCGAGTATTTTTGTCAACCCGGCGCAGTTCGGGCCCAAAGAGGATTTGAAAAAATATCCCCGCCCGCTTAAAAATGATCTTACGCTTTGCCGCCAGGCAGGCGTGGATTTTGTATTCTTGCCGGATAGTAAGATTATGTATACCCAAGGTTATTCCACTGTTGTTAATGTGGAAGGGTTAAGCGATGTTCTTTGCGGCGCCATCAGGCGCGGGCATTTCCGCGGTGTAACTACCGTAGTTGCCAAACTGCTTAATATTGTCCGGCCGGACCTGCTTTATCTTGGCCAAAAGGATGCGCAACAGGCGATTATAATCGCCAGGATGATCAAGGATTTAAATTTCCCGGTTAAGGTTAAGGTTATGCCTACCATAAGGGAAAATGACGGATTAGCATTCAGTTCGCGCAACGCCTGCTTAAGCAGGAAAGAAAGGAATGACGCGGTAGTTTTATCTAAAGCCTTACGCCTTGCGAAGTCCCTGATTGATAATGGCCAGCGCCATACAGATAGAATTATAAGCAGGATGAAACAGCTTATTTCAAAAAAGAAATCAGCCAGGATCGATTATATTGTTGTCGTGGATTTAGAGAACCTTATGCTTCTAAAAAAGATAAAACCAGGCTGTCTTATTGCTTTAGCGGTAAGAATAGGCAAAACCCGGCTCATTGATAATACAGTTGTGGGGACAGTTCTCCGATTGAATTGAGAAACGTCCCTGTTTAAACATATGTCTAAAAAGAGTAAGCTTAGGATTGGTATTGTCGGTTGCGGGGCAATCGGCAGTTCATTGGCAAAAGAGATAGTTTCAAGTTTTTCTAAAGAGTCCAGGTTAGTTGCGCTTTATGACATAAAGCCGGAAAAAAGTCTGCAGCTTTCGCAAAAAGTTATAAAAAGCAGAAAATTATGCGTAGGGAGCCTGGATAATTTAATTAAGAAATCAGAGCTGGTTATCGAGGCGTCTTCCGCAGGGGCTGCCTGGGGGATTGCGAGCAAATCTTTATCCGCAGGTTGTGATATTATGGTGATGAGCGTAGGCGGCATGGTCGATCATCTTAGCCGGCTGTATGCGTTAGCCAGGAAGAATAATGCCCGGGTTTATTTTCCCAGCGGGGCCATTTCGGGGATTGACGCCCTGAAAGCGGCAAATATAGGGAAAGTGAGCAAGGTGGTTTTGACTACGCGCAAGCATCCTGAGGCATTTAGCGGAGTTAAATATGTAGCTAAAAGATTTAAACTCAATAACCTGAAGAAAGATAAAATCCTATTTTCAGGCAGCGCCTCTCGCGCGGTAAAATATTTTCCGCAGAATATAAATGTGGCAGCGGTTTTAGGATTAGCCGGCATAGGCATGCATAAGACGCAGGTGCGTATAATTGCCAGCCCTTATATAAGGAAAAACATCCATGAGGTCGTAATTGAATCCGATGCGGCTAGGATATTTACGCGTACCGAAAATGTCCTGCATCCGCAGAATCCTAAAACCAGCTTCTTGGCGGTGCTTGCGGCGATTGCGACTTTAAAACAGATTTTGCAGCCGATAAAAATCGGCACTTGACAATTAAAAAACAAGGAGACGGTTCTATTTTTTACTATTTTTTAAATTTAAAAAATAGAACCGTCCCCCGGATTTTAAAAAAACGAAAGGGGGTGAATTGAGAAAATGGCAGAGAAAGTAATGAAAGTAGGGGTCAAGAGGGAAAAAGGTTATCTCTATTATATTGACAAGCAGGGTGATGTCTCTTGCGCTAAGATGGCCAGAGGCAACAAAAAGGGAGGTAGCCCCAAGAAGGTAGCAAAATGCGGCATCAAGAGAAAAGTAGGCTACCTTTATTTCTTGGATAAGAAAGGCGATGTCTCTTGCGCCAAGATGAAAAGAGGCGGAAAGAAGAAAAAGAAGTAAGTAAGCTCTACATAAGCCCCGCCCTTATTTATAAGGGCGGGGCCTGTTTATATCACCTATAGGTTTAGCCCACGAGAATCACATGGTTTTAATAAATCCAAACTCATCCAAATTCGGGATCTTCCAGAGATATGTTCCCGTTAGCGTTCCTATCGGCGCAGGTTATCTTGCCGGATATTTACTGCATCACGGCAGGAAAGCCGAAATAATAGACGAACTCATCACACCGTTATCCAGGCCGTTGCTTGCTAAACTGCTTGATAAACTTTCTCCCCCTTATATCTTTGGGATCTCGACTTTGACCGCCTGCTCGCAAAGAAGCTACGATATCTCAAGACAGATAAAGAATTGGTATCCCGATTCAATAATTATTTTAGGAGGGATACATCCTACAGTCCTGCCGGAGGAGGCATTAGCAAACGCGGAGGTTGATTTAGTTGTAAGGGGGGAAGGGGAGGAGATACTGCTTGAATTATACGACGCGATCAAAAACAGGAAAGATTATTCACAGATAAAAGGACTGTCATATAAAAGCGGCGGTAAATTAATCCATAATCCGCCTGCTGAATTGCCCGTTTTAGATGATTCCTTTTTTTTCCCGTACCATCTTTTCGAGAAGGGTTTGGGGAAATATAATTTTGGTTTTATTGCCAGCTCAAGAGGTTGCCCTTATGATTGTATATTTTGCAGCCAGAGGAGGATATCCGGACAGAGATTCCGCTATCTGCCCGAGGGGGTTATCCTGAATGAAATAGATTTGCTTATAAATAAATATAAACAGGCGCACATCAACTTTGTTGACGATAATTTTACCACGGACAAACAAAGGATAATCCGCTTATGCCGGGCCATGATAGATAAGGGATTTCAAAAAATGGCGACCTTTGATTGCCAGACAAGGGCGGATGCGGTTAACGATGAGATTTTGTCCTGGCTGAAGAAAGCCGGGTTCAGGGTGATAAATTACGGCCTGGAAACCGCCTCAGAGAGACTGATGGTATTGTTAAACAAGAAAGAAACAGTAGCGGAGAATATCGCGGCGGTGAAGCTGGCAAAAAAACATGGTTTTGGGGTATCCGGGACTTTTATCTTTGGCCTGCCGACAGAGACAAGGCTGGAGAGATGGCAGTCCTACCGGCTGGCCAAGGATCTCGATCTGGATTATGTGCGTTTTAATAATGCTACGCCGTATCCCGGCACGAGGTTATATGAGATAGCCAAAGAGGAAGGCCGGCTCTTTGTGGAAAAGGGCTGGACCAATCTTAACGCCTGCGCATCCTTGGTTCAGGACTCGGTTACGGAATACCTGCTGCCCTATGTACCTGAAGGGTGCGATGAGAAGGAATTAAAGAAAGATATCATTAAGGCTAACCTGTTCTTTTCGCTTAGGCCCAGAAGGGTCTTTAGGCTACTTACTAAAAGGATCGGACCTGTAGGGTGGTTCTATCTTCCTCCCCGATGGTATCTAAGTTTAAAAGAATGGAGTTGTCTCATAAGATTGGGCGCTAGTTTATTAAGGTCCTTGGCAAAAATATATATATGAAGATAAGCGGAAGGCTTAGAGAGGTCATAGGGGTGGTGGCGGTTATGCTCGGGGTAGTTTGCCTGCAATGGGATTTGTGGGTTACCGGTAGGCTGATGCTCAGCCATGACAGTATTATATGGTTCGGCATTTTTTCTTATTTTTCCGATTGCCTGCGGTATGGAATTCTGCCTCTTTGGAATCCGTATATGAACTGCGGGGAGATATTCTTTTTGAATATACACGTCCTCCATCTATGGGACCCTCAAACCTTACTCCTGGTCTTTGCGGGTAAATTACTTAAGGTTAATACGTTGAGTATTTATCATTATGATCTCTTATTCCGTTACCTGATCTTTATTTGGGGAAGCTATATTTTCTTCAGGCGCGTAGCGAAATACAGGTTCAGCGCTTTCCTTGCTTTTGTTACCTTGTCATTTTCGGCGCTTTGCAGTTCCTATCTTAAGCAGCATGGTTTTATCCTCTGTTTTTATACGCTTCCCTGGATTTTATTTTTTTCCTTCAAGTTCCTGGAAGAAAGGGAGCCGGTATCCCTATTATGGTTCTGTTTCCTGTTTGGTGTTGCGCTTTCTACCTCCGGATATCATATAATGTATCTTATTTCTTCTGTCGCGGTATTACTTGCATGTATTTTTCTTTCCAAAGGTTTTGTCTTCCCTAAAAATGGCGGTTTAGCAAATAGCCGCAAAGCCGTATTAGGCGCTATTATAATTTTCCTGCTCCTTTCATTGAATTTAATTCCGGTTTTCCTGACTTATATTCGCGATACGGTGCCGGTTGTCAGGATCTTTGAAGCGACAAAGGCTGCGAATGCCTACCCTGCCGATTTCTTCAACTTGTTTACGCCTTATTCTTTTATGCTGCATTTTGAAATGATCTATTTTAGATCAATTCTTGCGTCAGAGGCGTTTTTGTACATAGGCTTAATCCCCCTATTTCTGGCCATAGTCGGTTTATTCTATTCCCGCCATAAATACAAAATCGGCTTTATGCTCGCCTTGGGTGTTACGGTATTATTGATGCTTGGCCCTAAGTTTGGCGTATTGAAATTCTTTTCTTATTTTTTCCCGTTTTTTTTCATAATCAGGAACACTCATACCTTTGCCACGTTTTTTATTTTTTGCCTGGTTTACTTTACTTGTATAGGCACAGACGCAATATTGGAGCGGATGGAAAACCCGGGATCAGGAAGGGCCCTGCCTAAGGGATTGATTTTAATCGCTCTTTTTATCATTGTTGCGGCCATTTTGATCAACCGCTATGTGCTGATGGTTTACCAGGCTCCATTAGCGAAGTCCCCGGAGCTTTATATGTTTGTATCTTCGCGTCTCGGGCAAGATTTCGCAACGCTTTTGAATAATCTTTTCTGCCGCTCCTACCGGCATGTTTTTATATTTATAGCATCCTTCTTAGTATTATTTTATGTTATCAAAAGGCCGAAGATAAGCCTGTGGTTTAAATATCTCACACTGGTTTCCCTGGTGCTTATCGACCTGCTTTCTTTTAACGCGGTTCTATACAGGTCTACGACTATGCCAAAGGCTGACCTATCTTTATGGCCTAAGGAGAAGCTGGCTTATAGCGATAAAAGGGTGCCTGTTATGTTGCCCAGGTATCCTTTTTTTGGTTTTGCCCCTGCGATGCAGAGGATATTTACCTCTTTTACTTTCAGGATGCCGCCGATAACGACACATTTTTATGAAATGAAGGATTTCTTTAATTTTGAGAATGACCAGATGATCCGGCCGGAGATAAAAGAGATCTTTATGGGAGTAACTGACGGGAGGATGAAATTTGTGAACGGCGTTGTTGTTTTGCCGGTTGAACGCCAGGCCCAGGAATGCGCCAAGCTTGAAGAAAGCATAGCCCAAAGGGTAGTGTTTATCGAGGAGCCCCCCCCGGCAAGATTTGCAAAGCTGAAAATACCCCTGGAAAAGATTGCAGATGCCCAAATCGTAAAGGGGAAAATCAAGATTTTGGGTTTTGATCCAAACAGTATGCTTTTGGAAGTGCATCCAGAGGCGGATTGTGTTCTTTATTACATTGATGGATTCGACAGGTCATGGAGGGTTTTTATAGACGGCAAAGAAAGCAAGATTTATAGGGCGAATATGGCCTTTAAATCCGTTATCCTTGAAAAAGGCCCGCATACCGTACGCTTTATATATGACCCCAAGCTATACAAAATAACCTTGTTTTGTTATTTTGCGGGCCTTTTCATTGCGGCCATCATGTTTATTTTCCACCCCGTATTCAGGAAGGGTGTACTTAAATGAAAGTTTGTTTTGTTCAGAAGCAAATCTTTCCGTATTTTGGGGTGATGGCCCTTTCCGGCCAACTCAAGAAACAGGGATATGAGACGGATATCCTGATAGATGCTTGTGAAAAAGACGCAGTTTCGGCGTTAAAAAAAGCTAAACCTGATTTGATCGCTTTTTCCGTATTGTCATCCGAGCATGCCTGGCTCCGGCAGATATCCTCCGAGTTAAAAAAGCAGATCCCCTCTGTTCCTATAGCCGCGGGAGGGGTTCATGCAATTCTGTATCCGGAGGAGGTCTTAGCGCTCCCCGGAGTGGATTATCTGTGTCATGGCGAGGGGGAATCCTCATTTACCGAGTTGGCGCGCTGTATCGCTTTAAAGAAACCAACCTCCAATATCCCCGGTATCTGCTTAAAAGAGGAGGGGAGTCTCCTGATGCGGGGTGTTGCTCCCATAACCGGAGATCTGGATTCATTTTTTGAGGACCGGCGCCTGTATTACGAGCGTTACCCTAAACTGGGAAAGCTTGCCTTAAAGGTTTTTATGTCCTCGCGCGGCTGCCCGTTTCACTGTTCTTTTTGCGCGAACAGCTCTATTATGCGGATTTTTGAGGGTAAGGGAGAATATATGCGGAGAAAGTCGCCGCAGCATTTTGTCGAAGAGATAAAACGCGTTGTTACCGACTATCCTACCACTTCGCTGTTTTTTGCCGATGACCTTTTTGCCATGGATACCGGCTGGCTTGAAATATTCGGCCCTTTGTATAAGAAAGAAGTAAACCTTCCCTATATATGCACAGCCAGGGTTGACGTGGTTAAAGAGGAGCATGCCCGGCTTCTTGCTGAATCCGGCTGCCATACCGTAAGCTTTGGCGTGGAAACCGGAAACGAATTATTGCGCAAAGGTCTCCTTAATAAAACCATAAGTAATAAACGTATATTTGAGGGCGCAGGCATTATTAAAAAAGCAGGCATAAGGATGCAGACCTCAAATATGTTCTGCCTGCCTGATGAATCGGTTGATGATGCGGTAGCGACGGTTGATCTGAATATCGCCATCGGCGCTGATTATATGTTTACGACAGTCCTGCTGCCGTTTCCCAAGACCGCCTTAGCCGCCTATTGCATAGATAAGGGGTTGCTTAAGAAAGAATATTCTTTTGAGGATATACCTAATTCATTTATCCAGGATTCGGTGTTGTCTTTAAACAATAAAGAAACCCTCCTTAACATCCATAAGGTAGCCCATCTTTGCGTGCGCTTCCCCCGCATGAAACCTTTTTTGATCTATATCGCCAAAAAAATTAAATGCAGGCAACTATTCTTATTTCTCTGGTTGTTCGGAACTTTTATCAGGTTCAGGGAGGAGAGGCAGTTGAGTTTATGGAGGACAGCGCGCTATCTTTGGGAGTACCGGCGGGGTTTGTGAGCAAACTATATGGAAAGAATAGATAAATTTTGTCAAAAATGGGCTGAGCATCTGCTCTGGGCCTCCATTTTGTCGTACATCCTTGTTTTCGGGTATTTGTGTTTTTTAAAGTACCAGTCTTTTAATTATACGGATTGGGATCTGGCAGGAGACGCCGTTGTCTTCTGGAGCAGTATTCATGGTAAGCTTCTATATTACTCCTTCCTGGAGCAGATAATTTTCGGGGCTCACTTATATTTAATAATCTTCCTGATTTTGCCGATATACGCGGTCTTTCAAAGTCCTTTGACGCTTCTATTTCTGCAAAGCATATTCCTGGGATTGGCAGCGTTTCCCCTGTATCTTTTAGCCAGGAGCAGGCTGAACAAGACCTTTTCTTTGTCTATAGCCATTGCCTATTTACTATACCCTTCGATCGGGTATATGAATTTGTTTGAGACGCATTTTGACATATATGAGATATTTTTTCTTTTCTTTGCCTTGTATTACTTTGAAAAAGAGAATTTCAGAAGGTTTCTTGTTTTTATAATACTGACCATCTTTTGCAAGGAAAACGCAAGTTTAGCGGTATCTATGCTCGGCATATACGCGTTGATACGGAAAAGGTCTAAAAAATGGGTCTTAATTCCTTTCTTGGCAGGAGTTGCCTGGTTTCTATTGTCGGTGAAGCTGATAATCCCGCATTTTACAAAGGACGCCCAATTATATCAGGGTGGTTTTATATTCAGCCACTATTATAAGCACCTGGGTAGTAATCTGTTTGAGATGGTTAAAACGGTTATCCTCCATCCGGTAAGTACCGCGTTTTTTGCTTTTACCCCCCGTAAGTTAACTTATATTCTTCATTTGCTTATGCCGGTTGGATTTTTGGGATTATTCAGCCCCCTGGTTTTGTTGCCGGCAATCCCGGTTTTTATGCAGAATTTATTATCTGTGGCCCAGACTCATTCGTCGATTGAATTTCAATATGCTGCTTTACTGATCCCGTTCATATTCTTTTCGGTAATCCACTCCTTTGTTAAGCTGCTGCGTTACAAGGTTGTTATCAGGAATCAAGGGGCATTATTATGCTGTTTTTTCGGGTTTGTTATTTTTTCCGGTATCTATTTACAGGCCCCGCAATTTGATATCATCGGATATATGTATCGGTACCGGATTGACTATTTTAGCGCGCAAAAAGATAAATTGATCAGGTCGGTGCCGCGCAAATCCCCGGTTATTGCGACTTTTCAGTTTTTGCCAAAATTAGCAAACAGGCGGGATCTCTATTCCATGCATCTTATAGCGATGGGTTACAAGATGTACACGAACACGAGATATGAGCCGCCTAAGAATCTTGAATACGCTTTGATAGATTTTAACGAGCCCCTTATGCTAAGCGCATTTTTCCCGCCGCAAGGGGCAGGCAATATCCGCACCTTTCTTGAAACCGGAGATTGGAGGGTTTTTAAGGCTTTTGATGATACGGTCTTATTCAAAAAGGGGTATGAGGAAGGATACCGGCTCTGCGAAGAGGTACGTAATCCTAAAATAGGCAATCCTATGAATCTGGTCTTGAAAAACGGGATTATTTTCTTAGGGTATGATATCGTGGATAATAAAATATCCGACAGCAGGATATTGCACCTGGTATACTATTGGAAAAAGACAAAGGGGGCAAGGCCTCCCTTGGGATTTTTTATCCAATTCTCAGATCCTCCCGGAAATGTCGTTTTTGTGAAAGGGCATATTTTCGGATACAGAGTATATTTACAGGATGAATGGAAGGATGGCCAGATAATGAAAGAACATCAGTATATCTTGATTCCTCCAGGAGCAGAAAAAAAGAGCTACAGGATTGATTTCGGCCCATTCATTAATTAGAGGCTGCGTAATGTCAACTGAAAACATAATTATCCGCGGGGCAAGGGAGCATAATTTAAAGAACATAAACCTGGATCTGCCGCGCAATAAGCTGATTGTTGTCACCGGCTTATCAGGATCGGGAAAATCCAGCCTTGCCTTTGATACGATCTATGCCGAAGGCCAGAGGAGGTTCGTGGAGAGTCTTTCCAGTTATGCCCGGCAGTTCTTAGAGCAGCTGCAGAAACCGGATGTTGAATTTATCTCCGGGCTTTCACCGGCAATTGCCATTGAACAGCGCTCTGCCGGAGGCAACCCCCGTTCAACGGTTGCCACCCAAACCGAGATCTATGATTACTTAAGGTTATTATTTGCCAAAATCGGGAAGGTCTATTGTTATAAGTGCGGCTCGCTTGTAGAGAGGCAAAGCGCCCAGGAGATAATCGAGATAATCCTGGATTCTGCCGCAAACAGCGATGTGCATATTCTTGCCCCCCTGATCAGCGGCAGGAAAGGCGAACATAAAGATGTTTTTCTGCAGATCCAGAAATCAGGGTTTGTGCGCGCCAGGGTTGACGGGAAAATTTATGAACTTGGGGCAGAGATAAAATTAGCCAAATATAAGATTCATAATATTGAGGTCGTGGTTGACCGCTTAAATATCAGGCAAGATGTTTTGCCCAGGCTTACTGATTCCATCGAGACCGCGCTTAAAGTAGGCAACGGTATGGTCATTATCAGCCCGGGCAAATCCCAGGATATGGTCTTTAGCGAGCAATATGCCTGCGCAAAGTGCGGCATAAGCTATGCCGCACTCCAGCCGCGTAATTTTTCTTTTAATTCCCCCTATGGCGCCTGCCCCGAATGTAACGGACTGGGCACTAAACTTAAATTTGACCCGGAGCTGATCGTCCCGGATAAAGACAAAAGCATTAATGCAGGCGCGCTTGCTCCCTGGAGGCGCGGAGGAAGAGGTTACATCCTTTATTATCGCTGGCTTATCCGCCAGTTGAGTTACCGCCTGAAGTTTGATTTGGATACTCCGTTTAAAAGATTATCCAGGCATGTACAGAAGGTCATTCTCTATGGGATAAAAGAGGAAGTTGGCAATAGGCCAGAGGGCCATGGTTTGGCTTCCTTTAGCCAAAGCCATAAACCTTTTGAAGGGGTTATCCCCAATTTAGAGAGATTATTTCATCAGACAGACAGCGATTATCTGAAAGAAGAGATAAGCTTGTTTATGTCCAGCCTTCCTTGCCCGGTGTGTAAGGGCGCCAGGCTTAAACTTGAAAGCCTTGCGGTGAGAATAAATCAGAAGAATATATGGGAGGTCTCCCGGATGTCTATAAAAGAGGCGCTGAATTTTTTAAGCTCCCCTAAATTAACGCACAAGGAGAAACTGGTCAGTTACCAGGTGTTAAAAGAGATAACCCGGAAGTTAAAATTCTGCGTGGACGTGGGCCTGGATTACTTAAGCTTGGATAGGAAAAGCTCAACCTTATCCGGGGGAGAGGCGCAGAGGATACGCCTGGCTACTCAGGTGGGCTCGGGATTGGTGGGAGTCTTATATTGTTTGGATGAGCCGAGCATCGGCTTGCACCAGCGGGATAATAAAAAGCTGCTGGCAACATTAAAGGCGCTGCGCGACCTGGGGAATACTTTAGTTGTCGTTGAGCATGATGAAGCCACTATTCTCGCTGCGGATTATATTGTGGATTTAGGCCCGGGCGCGGGCAGGCACGGCGGAAAGGTTATCTTTTCCGGCGTCAAGGATGCGCTTCTAAAAGATAAGGAGTCCTTAACCGCGAAATATCTACGGGGTGAACTTAAGATTGATTTACCGATAGTGCGCAGGCCATGGAGGACAATGAAATATATTGAAATCAAAGGGGCAAGCGAGCACAATCTTAAGAACATTGACCTGCGTTTCCCCCTGGGCACGCTTATCTGCGTAACCGGGGTAAGCGGCTCGGGTAAATCCACCCTGATTGCCGATATACTTTATCCGGCGCTGGCCCGGAAGATTTACAGGTCCAAGATTAAGCCCGGGGCATTTAAGAGTATAAGCGGGACAGAAAACATTGATCAGGTGATTGTGGTTGATCAGGCTCCTATCGGAAGGACCCCACGCTCAAACCCGGTAACTTATACCGGGGTGTTTAGCCATATAAGGGATATATTTGCCCAGCTTCCCCAGGCGCGCCTGCGTGGATATAAACCGGGAAGGTTTTCTTTTAATGTTAAAGGCGGGCGCTGTGAATCCTGCGGTGGAGACGGGATAAAAAAAATCGAGATGCATTTCTTACCCGATGTATATGTAAAATGCGATTTGTGCAAGGGCTTGAGGTTTAACGCCTCAACCTTAGAGATTAAATATAAGGGAAGGTCAATCGCCGAAGTTTTAGAGATGACTGTTGAGGAGGCGCTGGAGTTATTTGTGAACATCCCAAAAATAAACAATACCCTGGGATATCTCTCTGATGTAGGTTTGGGTTATATTCAATTGGGCCAGAGCGCAACTACCCTTTCCGGGGGTGAAGCGCAAAGAATCAAACTTTCTTCGGAATTATGCAAACGCTCAACCGGCAAAACGCTTTATCTTCTGGATGAACCTACTACCGGGCTGCATTTCGCGGATGTGGCCAGGTTAATAAACGTGCTGCAGAGATTAGTCCAGCGCGCCAACACGGTTGTGGTAATTGAGCATAATTTAGAGGTAATTAAATGCGCGGATTTTATTATTGATCTGGGGCCTGAAGGCGGAGATAAAGGCGGAGAGCTTCTGGCCGGCTGTGCTCCCGAAGAGCTGGTTAAGGCGGAGAATTCTTACACCGGGAGGTCTTTAAGAGAATTTTTGTCAAGCAAATGAAAATCGTAAAAACGGGCTTTACAATCATTATTATTTTAACTTTAGCGGTTGATTCCCTTGCTTTGTCTGCCGGTTCAGCCGCGGCAAAGGAAACCGAGATCCTTTTTATGGCCAAAAAGGCATACGAGGACGGTTTTTACGAGGTCAGCCTGGGGATGCTGGAGCGTTTTCAAAAAGAGTTCCCGGGCTCAACTAAAGCAATGGAGGCCCGCCTTTTAACGGGTGAGTGTTATTTTTATCAGGGTCGCTATCTGGAGGCATTAAATATTCTCGAAGGATTATTGGATGAGCCTGGTTCCAAGGATTTCAGGGACGCTGTTTATTTCTGGATTGGCGAGGTGCATTTTAAAGGCAATAATTACGAGAAGGCGGCAGCCTTTTATGAATCGGTGATCAAGGACTTTCCGCAGTCATTTTATACGCCGGCAGCGTATTATTCGCTGGGCTGGTCATTTTCTCTTTTGGGAAAATACAGCCAGGCCTTGCAGGCCTTTGAACTCCTACGGGGAAAATTCCCCAAAGAACCTCAAAGTAAAGATGCCGCTTTCAAGATAATCGAGTGTCTCTACAATCTTAAGGAATACTCCTATTTGAGAAACAGGATCAAGCCTTATTTTAAACTTTACGCGGATGACGCATTACGCCTATCTTATTTGTATTTTTACCTGGCTGAATCTGATTATTACCTGAATAACCTTGAGGAGGCAGCCGGTAGTTACCTTAAATCCTCTCAGGTGACCGGGGATGATAAGGTCAGAGGGCTGGCTCACTTAGGGTTGGCCTGGTCTTATCTTAAGCTTAAAAGATATAAAGAAGCGGAGGAAGTTTTCGCGGATATCAAGCAATCCGGTTTAGATAAGAAGAGTATGGATATCCTGTTATTGGGCCAGGCAGTGTTGATGTTTCAGACCAACAGGGTGTATGAGTCAAAGAAGATTTATGACCAGATTATTAGTGTAAGCAGCGATCCCCTAATATTAGTCCAGGCTTATTTGGGCAAAGCCGACACGCTATATAATCTCGCAGAATACGCCGGAGCAGCAAAAGTATATAAGGAAGGCCTGGATAAAACAGATAAAGACAGCGGAAAGGCTGGCGTGCCTGCGGAGCTGATAAATAAACTGCGTTATAACTTAATCCTGGCTTACATTAAACAGGGCCAGTTGCAGCCGGCAATAGAGGAACTTAAGAATTTCGCCGGAAAGAGCCCTGACCAGGAAGCAAGGGTTGGCGCGTTTTCTCAAATCGGGGACGCTTATCAGAATAGCGGTGAATTTGCCAAGGCAGAAGAAACTTACGCAAATATCCTCAAAGATTACCCCAATTCATCCTACGGCGATTACGTGCAATATCAGCTGGGTGTGGTACAGTTAAAGAAAGAAGACTTAACGGCAGCAATAGCATCATTTAAGCTTATGATTAAGAATTACGCGCAGTCAAGGCTGCTGGATGACGTGGTTTATTCCCTGGGTTTGGTTTATTTCCAGAAGGAAGATTATATTGCCGCTTGTGACATTTTTACTAAGTTTCAAAGTAAGTTCAAGGATAGCCCGCTAGCCGCCAAAGCCCTTTATATGCTGGGGGTATGTTTTCTTAACCTGGGTAAACCAAACGAAGCGCTTTTTGTCTTTAAGGATATTAGCAGGCAGAATCCACAGGATACCGAATTATTTCAAAAAGCCGAATATGAAGTTGCAGATTGTTATTATAAATTAGGCCAGGAAAAAGAGGCGGTTAACCGGTTTAAGCTTTTGCGCGCCAGATATCCTGATTCAAAGGTTACCCCGGAAATTATGTGGTGGCTGGGGCAGTATTATTACCGGCATGATGACCTGAATTTGGCAGGCAGATATTTCAGTTCTTTGGTCAGGGATTTTCCCGACAGCAATCTGGCCGGAGATGCTTTTTATGCCTTGGGTTTAACTTTTAGCGAGGAAGGCAAGCTTACGCAGGCAGCTGATAATTTTAAAATGGCAATTAAACTTGGCAATGCCGGTATAAAAGGCCAAGCCGCAATAGCTTTAGGGGATCTTTATTGCCGGGAAGGAAAGTTTGAAGAGGCGCTCGCCAAATATAAGGAGATAATCAGGGATAACCCGGATATAGGTAAGCTGCTTTTTTCCCAAATTGCGCAGACTTATTACAAAATTGGAGATTATGACGGGGCAAAATTATTCTATTCCAAAAGCCTTGAGGCCGCCGGCGCTAAGGAGGCATCCGGCATCCGGTTTGGTTTAGCCGAGGCGCTTGAGGCCAAGTCGGATTTTGACGCGGCAATCCAGCAGTACCTTTTGGCGGCCAGCCTTTATACAGGGCAGGGGGAGTTATTTTCGCGCGCGCTTTTACGCGCAGCCAAACTTTATGAAGATAAGGAAAATTTCAAAGAAGCGCTGAAGATTTATAGGCGGATTATCCAGAAGGGCGCACCCGAGGCAGAATTTGCCCAGGAAAGAATAGACTGGATTAACACGAACGTGAGGGTAAAATATCCCGCCTCATAACCTATGCCAAAATTCTCTCGCCTGCCTTTGGCAGGCGCGACAATTTTGGCATATTCGGCGGGATTTCGCTAGATAAAAGCTTAAAGGAGCTCAAGAAAGTAGTTGACTTATCTTAAAATCTTTATAAAATAGACTAAACGGAGGGAATCATGATTACTGAGATTGGTATAATCGCCGGGGAAATCTGGCATTTTCTGGATCAAAAACAAGAGGTTAGTTTAGAGGATTTAATTAAAGGTATTGACCGCCCGCGGGATAATGTTTTAATGAGCTTAGGCTGGCTTGCCCGAGAAGGCCATGTTATTTTACTGCAAGTAAATAAAGACTACCGGATTTCCCTAAGGAAAGATGCTTAATCGCGGAAGAAAAGGAATAGCCCTTTTTATTGTT
>Ga0265296_1000518_pt1 | contig 56635 bp, 64 predicted proteins | sample MunlanPumphouse1_FD_189073 | JGI IMG/M metagenome (GOLD analysis project Ga0265296, IMG submission 189073) | Groundwater microbial communities from a municipal landfill in Southern Ontario, Canada - Pumphouse #1 | ecosystem: Environmental > Aquatic > Deep subsurface > Groundwater | place...
GGAAATCTCTACAACTTTCGACAATATTATCGCCTCATTTTATGTTGAGTTGTTCGTATAGCAGTACAAAATTGCTGTATACATCTCTCATCTCGAGATAAGTGACCGTACAAAGTACGTTCAACTGTATTTTGCACGAGCGCTCTAATAACCTTTATTATCCGTTCGTGTGCCGATAAAAAAACAAAAATAAATTTAAAAACTGTTTTATTTTGAAAAAAAACATTTCTTTAAGATTTTTTTGGAATACTGATTAACAATTCATCAAAGTAATTGTTATCAATTTAATATCATTTATTCATCGGCATTTCTATTTTCACCATTCATTTCATCGACCAGTTCGGCAATGGTTGCCGTCCGTTCAGCATAGGCATCGTGCTGGTGAATGCTTTCCTCATTGGTCTGCTTGATAGTGACGACGGAATCACCCGAGAGATACTCAAACTCTGCAAGGACTTTCTTTGCCATCTGTCGGACACAGTCTTCAACAAACCGTGGATTTTTGTGCGCGGCAAGCACAACGTGGCCTTCGTCGCCTCGTTTCAGGAGTTCATATATGCCGCTGCTCATCGAGTCTTTGAGAATACCTATGATCTTTTCAAGATCCACATTCTGGTCATCGTCCGTTTCTATACAGAGAAATCCTTTTCCACGCTGGTTGTGGGTTGCCATAGGAACTTCAGTAAAGAACGCATCAATGCTGTGTTTGTCAACGTTGAGGCCCTGCAAAACCCGCATTGCCCGTTCCTTCATGATGTTCTGGGCGCAGGGGCATGCAGTCATGCCGGTAACTTCTGCACCGATGCTTTTTCTTACGATGGGATCTCTGAATGTTCGACGGGCGATTGCCCGTGCGTGAACTTTGACTACTTCATGGCAGACGGTATGGCTGACTGGCGTCTCACGCTTTACCATGAACTCGCTGCGCATGAAGACTTCTGTCCTGTCCGCATATTCGTGACGATCGAGCAGTTTTCTCGCAACTACACTGCAGAGTTTTTCTATCATGTTCACATCGCCATCGATCGCCTGCTGGAGCACCTCATCGATCACTTCAAAATTCCGTGACAGGTTTGCCCCCTTAAGGGTGCCGGGCAAATCGACATAAACATCAAAAGTGGAAATAAAAATTACCGGGCGTTTCTCGTGCCGGTGCACTTCGACAAGTTTTTTTACGTTTTTCACGCCGACGCGGGTGAGGTTGATCCGGACATCCGGGAAAGATGCCTGTACATCCGGCAGTTCCCTGTTGAAAGTTCTATCTGAATTCTGGTCTGTGAGTGTAGGTATGGTCATAGCTGCTTATCGCTCTTCCAAGTGTGCTTCTTTAGTTTTTTTATATAATATTTATGTGCTTTGTTGCTGATATCAAAGGGAACAATCATGATGGAAAAATACTATGAGGCAGATGCAGATATCGGCGTGCTGAAAGGCAAGCGCATCGCTGTTATCGGTTATGGATCACAGGGACGCGGACAATCACTGAATCTAAAAGACAGTGGACTTGATGTTGTGATCGGTCTGCGCAAAGGTAAGAGCTGGGATGCTGCAAGCAAAGACGGTATGAAAGTAATGACGGTTGCGGAGGCCGTCAAGAAAGCAGATATCATCCAGATCCTCTTGCCCGATGAGCATCAGGGTGCGGTGTTCCGTACAGAGATCCTGCCACATTTAACTGCGAACAAATGCCTGATGTTCTCGCACGGGTTCAACATTCACTACGGTCAGATTGTCCCCCCCGCCACAGTTGATGTGATCATGGTCGCGCCAAAAGGCCCGGGTTTCATGGTTCGCCGCCAGTACGAAGAAGGCAAAGGCGTACCTGCACTTATTGCAATCCATCAGGATCACTCGGGCAATGCGCACAAGATCGCGCTTGCCTATGCAAAAGGAATCGGAGCAACCCGTGCGGTTGTGTTAGAGACTTCGTTCCGGGAAGAGACCGAGACCGATCTGTTCGGTGAGCAGGCTGTTCTTTGCGGGGGTATGACATCCCTTATCAAAGCAGGATTTGAGACTCTTGTTGATGCGGGTTATGCACCTGAGATGGCATATCTCGAAGTGCTTCACGAGACAAAACTCATCGTTGACCTGATCTATGAGGGCGGGCTCACGAACATGCGCAAGTACATCAGCAACACTGCGCAGTATGGCGATCTCACAAGGGGCCCCCGCGTCATCGGGGAGGAAAGTTACATCGCAATGGAAGAGATCCTTGAAGAGATCCAGAACGGCACGTTTGCGCGGGAGTGGATGCTTGAGAACATGGTAAACCGACCGGTCTTTAATGCACTCACCGCAGCAGATGAGGATCATCTCATTGAGGAAGTCGGAAGGGAAGTCCGCGGTATGATGCCCCAGTTCCAGAAGAACGAGGGGAAGAAACCCGTAAAACCAGCAGCGAAAAAAGCGGTAAAAGCACCCGCCAAAAAGAAATAATTCCCTCTTTTTTCTGATATCTTTTTTGCATACGACTGCTTACACATGTGTAGATGAAGATCTGCATCATTTATCACAGCGAGACCGGCAACACCCGCCATGTTGCCCAGCACCTGTCGTCAGAATTCGACTCAAAACTTGTGGAAATCAATGATGTTGCACCCCACATACAACTCACGAAGTTCCTTGTCTGGTGCAAGATGGCACGCGGTGAAGAACTGACAAAGATTGAGCCTGAATTCATCGATGTATCTGAATACGATCTAATCGTATTCGGTTCTCCTGTCTGGGCGTTCAAGCCAACTCCTGCTATCCACACAGCGATTGTAAATCTGAAAGGATGTATGGGAAAACCCGCGGTTGCATTTTCCACGCATGGCGGCAGACCCGGTCAGACAGATGAAATATTTAAAAAATGGATCGAAGCACGAGGGATGGTATTAGCTGCTGTGACTAACATTAACGACAAAGATATAGAGAATGTAAAAAAGAACAAAGATTTGGCCGCGCTGGTATCATCATCCATAAAAATATAATTTTTATAGACTCAAAAATAAGAACCGATCTTTTTTTGTCTGTTATATGGATCCGCCGCTGGTGAGTGGGGGATCTGTATTTTAAAAAATTACGAAAGAATCTGCGCATCTCCGTTCATGGAAAAAACCAGGGCACTTGTCGGGAAGCGTATCTTTTTTTGAGAAAGTCTTTTGGATGCAGGGCGCCTTTATATTATACAACTATGACGGACTCTTATGAAAATCTCCTCAAACAGGCCTATTCCAATATAACGGAAAAGTCCGAATCTTCGGAACGTTTTGTAGTTCCTGAGGCCAAAGCGTACGTGGAGGGCAAGACAACGGTCCTTGAAAATTTCACCGATATTGTCAGCAAGGTCCGCCGCGAACCGGATCACCTGATGAAGTTCCTCTTAGGAGAACTGGGGACGTCGGGAAAAATTGACGGTAACCGTGCGATCTTTAACGGGAAGTTCGAGATCTCGCTCATCAAGATGATCATCAAGAGTTACGTAGAAGATTACGTTATCTGCTCCGAGTGCGGCAAACCTGACACCCGTCTTGTCAAGGATGATCGCGTCATGCTGCTCCGATGCGATGCCTGTGGTAGTCACCGTCCGGTGAGAAAGAGAAAGGCCCGCACCGAACCTGTATCAGAAAATCTTGAGGAGGGACAGATCATGGATGTTGAGATCCAGTCGATATCCAAGCGGGGCGACGGGGTTGTAAAGATGGGCCGTTATATTATGTATGTGGCAAATTCCAAGCCCGGCATGAAAGTGAAGATAAGAATCTCCCGTATCTCTGGATCGATTGTATTTACCGAGCGGGCTGAAGAATAATTTTTAGCTCCTGTTTTTCTGGAGCACGATTAATTCCGCAAATTCCTTTTTTGTGCCAGATGTGCAGTAGTGTCAGGTTGACCTTCGAACACGGTTGATGAAAACAGTCGTGAGTTAATACACCGATGTTGTTTGTATAGACATCCCCACGGGGATTGTCATACAATGAGATGGTGTAATTTCATACAAAAAAATATTGAAGATTTAAATTACTTCTTTTTCAAGCCCTTGATGAGCTCATTGCAGTTACCGGATATCCGCTTGCAAGCCTTCTTGATAATGGGGAGGGGATTTTTCTTTCCTTTGGTAGTGACGAAGAGTTCCGGGTCAGAGAACTGGAATTCAATCACATAGCGGGCGACATCAATATCGGAATCAGTTAATAATTCCTCGACAAGGGCGTTCATGAACGTGTGACCCTGCCCCTGGATGACGAGCCGCACCTTGTCCTTCTCGAGCTCGAGCATTTTTACAATCATGCACCTATGGTTGGGCACCTGAAAATCATTAAGGTATGGGTGATCAAAAATCCAGCATTGCTGCAATAAAGAGACCGTATGAAATAAAAAAAGTGGAGATGAGGCGGGGATAATCAGGGGAATTCAAATATCTCTCCGTCTCTTCCCGTGTGGGGAAGATCCCACGGGAGTACGTGGCTCATATGCACGCATCGGAAATCTTTAGGTTCGAGGCGCTCGGCAAGTGAACAGGCTTCAAGATAATTCATATGTTTACCAACCGAGATATTCGATGGCATAAGAGTATCCAGAAGAAGGAGATCGAGGTCTTTTAAGAGATCAAGGCTCTGTTTTGGAATATTGATGTTCGTATCTGAAGTAAATGCCACCCGTGACTGGTCGGTTTCAAAGAGTATGCCACAGGTATATGCGGTGGGATGTCTGACCAGGAACAATGTGGCAGTAATCCCAAAGATCTCGAACGGTTCGTACGGTTGGATTGCGACTTTGTCAAACGTGAGAAACCTGAATGTTTCTGCACAGTAGTTCAGGACTGGGGGTGCGGCAAAGGCCGGGGGGATATTCTGGACACGATAGAACTCGCCAAACCCGATGAAGTGATCGTAGTGGCCATGTGTCCAGATCACAGCATCGATATGCGGCGAGCCGTTTAAGAGAAGCTGCTGGCGTAGATCGGGAGATGAATCGATCAGGAGGTTTCGGTCATTATTCTGGACCAGCAGTGACGTGCGCAACCGCATCCTGCCGGTTGCTTTGGCATGGGTGCACTGGGGACAGTCGCAGCCAACCTTTGGTGTACCAATTGCGTCGCCGGTTCCCAGTAGCGTGATCTTCATATTACAACCAGTTCAGGTGCCGGATGGCGTCGCGGTTCTTTACCATATGAATGCCTTTCTTTATATCTTCACGAGAAAGAGACTGGCGGTTGTCCATGAGGGCGGAAAGGACTGCTTCTTTGATCATCATACGAAGATCAGAACCGGAAAAACCTTCCGTTTTGGATGCGAGCAGCTGGTAATCAATAGCGCAGCCGAGAGAAGCAGTTACCTTTTGCAGAATATTTTTCCGCATGTCCTCATCCGGTAAGGAGAACTCTACTACTTCGTCAAAACGTCGCCATGCCGCTTCATCAAGCAGCTGCGGATGGTTGGTAGCACCGATCAGGATCACACCGTTTTTAACCAGATTTATTCGGTCGATATTTTTTAACAGGGAATTGACTGCACGCTTCATGGCCCCGTGATCATCGGCCACCCGGCTCTTTGCCACAAAATCGAATTCATCAATGAAAAGGATGGAGGGTGAGAGTTTTTTTGCCAGTTCGAAGATACGGTCGATGTTTTTCGATGTCTCTCCAAGATATTGTGAAGTAATCATAGAGAGGCGGACTTCCAGCACCGGCATATGCATGGTATTGGACATGGCAAGGGCAATCGAGGTTTTTCCCGTACCGGGCGGACCAACAAAGAGGAGTTTACCCACTTCGTGGATGCGGTGACGGCGCAGATACTCGCGGTGTTTAAGAGCGTTTTGGATCTTTGAGATGACTGCAAGTTGCGAGGGTGAGCAGACAAGATCATCCATCCTCTGCTCAATTTCCTCAGGTGCGCTGATCATTACAAGATCCAGTGCACCGCGGAGCTTCTCATCTTCTCCGATCATCTTCGAGAGGCGTGCATCGAGATGTGCCTTTGTGTCTTCATAGGGTGGGTTTGCTGCACGGACGGTTTGATAGACTACTCCTGAGGAATCCAGTTTTTCAAAATAAAACGCAAGGGTTGGATTTTTTTCAACAAACGACTTTCCGCCTTGTTTGAGGAACCACTGCGCCGCAGATTCGAGCGCGGTGATGCGGAGGCGCTGGCCGAAATCCTCGTATGCAACAAAGGGGTTTGCCGACATCTTCAGGTGAGCGTCCACTATGGATAGTGTGCGTTTGATTACGCCGTCGCTCACGTAGACCGGCCGCTTGACATCAGCGGCGCTGGTGATGCTAAAAATATCGCGGCATGCGGGCGTCAGGTCATTGATATCGAGCTGGGGGTTCTGGTTGAAAATTTCAGCGGTCAGAACGACATCCATTATGCGCAGGGCTTCAGAATCTCCAGACATGGGTGTAACCCTAATTATTCTTTTCCGGATTGAATAAGACTATCTCATCGTGTTGTGACGACGCAACCATCAGCAGTCACAATGACTGTATGCTCGTGTTGGGACACGAGTGAACCTGGGATATCAGCAAGGACCGGGTATACATGGAGTGTTTGCGATCTGACCAGTGTGTGGAGTGCGATATCCTGTTTCCGTTCCTTAAGCCAGCGGCGGGAAAATGGGAGTCCTTGGCGATCTTTCACGGTTTCAAGGATGGCACGCGCTGCCGGAATTCGCACGGGTTTATGTGAGATCTGGGAGTAGATCTCCATCCGTGATTTTTCCCCGACGTGACCACTTCCTGTAGTGGCGAAAGGCTCGATCGCAAAGACCATCCCTTCTTCGAGTACGATACCCCCGTTGATACCAATATTGGGAATTGTGGGTGCGCGGTGAAGAACATACCGGTCAAGTCCATGCCCCGTCAGATTTGCGATAGGGCGGTAGCCACGGCTCTCGATCTCGTGCTGGACTGCTGCGCCGAGTTCACCTGCGGTCGCACCCGGATGGACCTTTCTTATTGCTGCTTCGAGTGCCTGTTCTGATGCAGCAAGGAGCAGGGAATTACTGCCCAGATCAACGGTAGTTGCCGTATCTGCGATATATCCGTCAATGTGAACCCCAAGATCAAGTTTTGCCACATCTCCCTTCTCAAATACCCGTGTGTCAACGGGGGATGCGGTATCATGGGCAGCATCCTCATTTATGGAGAGGTTGAGAGGAAACGCGAGTGAAACACCCTCCTCTCTGACCCGCGATTCGATGCTTTCTACGAGGTCGAAATATGATTCTCCGATCCTGATGCCCAGTGCGCCTTCTCGAAGAATTCTTGAAGCAATGGCACCGGCTTCACGGTACTTTTCAAAGATTTCGTCATTCATACAATGAGATCCTCCGGAAATTTCGTGAAATTGCGGAATCCTTTTGTGGTGACTTCTCCGATATCTTCGAGGCGCACGCCCCCTATCCCCGGGTAATAGAGTCCCGGCTCTATCGTAATCACACTGCCCGCTTTGAGTTCTTTTCCTGCCGGGCCTACGGTTGGCAGTTCATGTACATGAAGGCCAACCCCGTGACCGAGGTTATGGACAAATCCCCGGGTGTCACTCTCATACCCGCGCTCTTTGAAATAGTCAACAACGGATTGGTAAACAACCGCACCGGATACACCTGCTTTTGCTTGTGAGATGCCCAGTTGTTTTGCTTCACGCAAAGCAGTGTACATATCGCGGATTTCTGGGGATGGTTCACCTTTTACCACCGTGCGCGTCATATCTGCGTAATATCCTGTTTTCTCTTCACAGGGGAACAGGTCGATTACGATAGGTTCGTCAGCTTTAAGGGGACCTGTACCGGTCATGTGAGGCACTGCGGTATCTTCCCCACATGAGACTATGGTGTCCACTGCGGTGCACCCGTGTTCGAGGAGCAGGGAGTGCATGGAGAATTTGATCATTTCTGATGTCAGCGGTTTTCCATCAGAATGCAGTATGCCTTTTTTTATCGTTGATCGTCGTATCAGCGATACTGCCACACCCATTGCCGTCTCTGTTATTTTCTGGACGTGCTTCATCGCTTTTATTTCGTCCCTGTTCTTGGTTTCCCGTATTGAAGCGACGGTTCCGCTGTCTACTATAACCGTGCAAAATTCACCAAGAGCCTGTGCCAGCGCGACCGGGAAATTGGGGGGGACCAGCACTTTTTTTCCTACCTGCCCGGCAATCATCTTTGCAGTCGCCTTCCAGGGATCTTTTTCGGTTTTCAAGATATCAGGCAACCCTGCCTGTGTTCGGGTTATAATGGATGCCGTTGACTCCCGAGACGCGCGCCCGGTCTCCATCTGGGAGACAATGATCACACCCTCTGTGTTCACTTTTTTAAAAAAGACAAACGGGTCACTGGTCACAAATTGTGTAAGGTAGCGCATATCTGCATCGCGTGAGGATGCGTACATCACAAATGCATCGGCACCGCTTTTTCTGACTGCACTGGATAAGAGGTCCATCTGGGTTGATATATGCAGTGAAACGTCAAGTACTTTTATTCCGGAGTCAACATTCCAGTGATGGAAGAGGATGCCAAAGCCCGGTTCAGGTGGAAATTTTACGGGCTCACCGTTGAGCTCAATATCATCGTGATGCTCGTAGCCCTGTCAATTATCATCTTTTTCATAATCCACTCTCAGTACACCCTGCCTGCGATTATTGTAATGCTCATACTTGCACTGGTTCTTTCCCTTGACTTTGTAAAGAGATACAAGGAAACGAAAACCTGGCTCTATGCACAGCCGGAGAAGAGTAAAGAAGGGGATGACTCCAAACAGAAAGAGTAGACTGAATAGTCTGATGTAGTAGAGATTTATAGGGGAATTATGCTCAGGAAGATGAAGGATGAGATCGAACTGCTGAGCCGCCATATTGAGGTGGCAAAAGCCGTAGCAGATCACGAGCCGATCGGCATCATGAAGCTTGCCGAGATGCTTGACCTTCCTTCACATAGGATTCGCTACTCCCTGCATGTACTGGAACAATTCGGGTACATCCGCGCATCCCCGGAAGGTGCAGTTGCCACATCGCGGACTGTTGAATTATTCGAGCATCTCAATGGGGATCTGGATGACCTGATACGGTTGCTTGCGGAGATGAAGCGCCCATAATCCGGTTTGATCCTTAATTTTTTTCACTTTCAACTTCGTTGACCTCATAGTTACCTTTAAAAGTCCTCGAAAAGAATCTAATAAGGCGCATCAGTGTGCCTCCCTAACTCAGTTGGTAGAGTGTCGGACTGTTAATCCGAATGTCACAGGTTCGAGCCCTGTGGGGGGCGTTTTTGGGCCCGTAGCTCAGTCCGGTTAGAGCGCCCGGCTCATAACCGGGCGGTCATGGGTTCGAATCCCTTCGGGCCCACTGTTTTTTGAGATTTTACTCCCCAGAAAATGTGGTTTTTTACCGAGAACCGATTGAAAAAGTTTCTATTACAAAGAAGCACAAAGGGAGCATAATGAAATGCCCCGTCTGCCAGATGGACTGTGTCAGATCAGCAAAAGATATCCTTGTCACACTCCCGTTCCTGTTCAAACCCTGTGCAGATTGTAGTGCCCGTGTGCTGGATAAACGTACTCCGCTCCCAACGCTCGAATATGCCCAGCCCTGCTCATGCGGGAAACGATTTATCGATGAAGTTTTTGCCCACATGTACGTGATCATGGTAGAAGAAGGGGATATGAAACCCACTGAACCATTGATCGCAGTGGGTTCGCCGCTCATCCACCCGGGATTTCCTATGGAACGCCCGCCATTTCTTTCTGATAAATCTCTTGTGCTGTTAACCCAAAAAGCAACAAAAAAAACTGCCGAACGACTGATGAATGAAGTACCCGAATTGCGGGGTGTAGTAAAAACCGGCAATTTTGTGCCGGGGATTGCGAGCGCCGATTTAAAATCTGTGCCAAAAGTGTATGATCTTCTGGCAGGATGTGATGTCAGGGCAGACATCTTCCCGCTCAGGACCGGGCCGCTTGTCATGTACAAACAGCAGTCACTGGTCCACATCGAGTTTTCACGGGGATACGCACCTAAGATCCGGGCTTTGGAACAGCATGTGGGAATACCCCCGGTAAAGATGTTTATTGATGCATGTTCTGGTGTCGGGACACTCGGGCTGACCGCCGCATGTCTAGGAGTGCCGCACGTGATCATGAATGATGCATGGTATGCCTCGGCATTCTGGTCTGCATTCAATCTCGAAGTAAACCGGGAATATTTCAGGATCAGCCGGGTCAGGATATTCGAACAAATGGAGGATATGCAAAAGCACCCGGTTGAGAAAAATCCAATTAAAATCGCCGAGACAGATGGTGAGCAGATCATCGAAGTTTACCAGGGTGATTTCAGGAGACTTTACACGGTAATCCCCCCACATAGTGCACCGGTAACTGCATTAGATGTCTTTGATAAAAATGACACACTGGCATTACAGAAGATTGAAGGCGAGTGGAAGGAAAAAATCGGCGGGGATCTGTTCGTCCCTTGAGCGCCTCTTCTTTTTGCTAATTGATTACGGAAATGGTCCTATGATCGGGTAAAAAGCCTTTATGGATCTGTGTACATAGGTATATGGGGACTAGCCCGGGTGGTTCGGCGTCACCTGTAACCTGAAACCGTCGTTACGCGGGGGGCGAAGTTTGAGGAAGGCTGCAACGGCCTGCGGGAGCCTGTGCGTTCTGACTGTGAAACCTCGTCCCATGAGGTCGATGGCCAGGTATCAATATTCCGGAGGGAATAGCGACCTGTTATTGCGGGGACCGGTTCAGGCCCGGAAGGGAGCAGACTTACCGTAAACATTCGGCGCCCATGGGGTAACGGGGCGGAGGATGAATGCTTTGGTAAACGTAGTAACGTACAGTCGACCGATAACACGTCCCTATTTACGATTATCATGGCAAAAGTGACCATTATCGGTGCGACCGGCAATGTTGGGATGTTTGCCGCACATGCAATTTCGTCCATACCTCACGTGAGCGAGATCCTGCTCTACGGGCGGGAAGGGCGCGAGTCTCTTTTAAAGGGAATACTTCAGGACCTTGTCGATTCGTTTGCCGCACGGGGAACTGACGTCAAGATTAACTGGACAACAAATTTAAAAGACGCAACCGGATCTGATGTTGTTGTAATAACTGCAGGTGCTCCGCGCACACCCGGCCAGAACCGAATGGATCTTGCCGTGGGGAATGCAAGGGTCATTGCACCGCTTGCCCAGACAATCGGTGTTATTGCACCGAACACAAAGATTCTGATGGTGACTAATCCTGTCGATGTGATGACTTGTGTTGCGCTGAAATGCTCCGGTCTTCCTCCGAGCCAGGTATTCGGACTGGGAACTCACCTGGATTCAATGCGCTTAAAATCCTTGATCGCAGCGTACTTTAAGGTGCACGTGAGTGAAGTCCATACGCGCATTATTGGAGAGCATGGTGACAGCCTGGTCCCGCTCTGGTCCGCGACATCCATCGGGGGTATCAAGATCTCGAACCTGCCGACATTTTCTCATCTGCCCGTTCAGGATATCATTAATTCCGTGAAGTGCAGTGGGGAAGAGATCATAAAAAACAAGGGTTCAACAGTTTATGGGCCCGGAGAGGCGATCGCGTCACTGGTAAGGACCGTGCTCAGTGATGAAAACCGTATCCTGACGGTGTCTGCCTATATCAAAGAGGAAGTGCATGGTGTCAGCGAGGGAGGAGTATGCATCGGTGTACCCGCCCGAGTGAATTCTCATGGTGTTTTCCCCATCTCGATCAAGATCGATGAATCGGAAGTTATGGCATTCCGCGAATCCGTTGAAAAGATACGGTTAATTACCCGAAATGTTATGGCATCTCTTGAACAATAAGTGAAAAAAGAGATGAAATGACTGTTTTAGTTCAGTGTCACTTCAATAATCTCTGCCCGTTCAACTCCGGGAATCTCATTGAGAGATTTTTCAATTGCATCTGTCTCGCCCCCACAGTCATTGACAACTGCGGCAAGCTTGATAGCTTTTAAGCCAAATCCGATTGGCTCTATCTGCATGTCCTGAATACCGGGCAGTTTTGCTTTGAGCGCCTTCTTGAGTTGTTCAAGATCGACATCGGGTGAATCCGGCATCACCCGCATAATGACGGCAACACTTCCCATACTTTATGGTCCCCCAAATCCACATTTCGGGCAGGTATAGGGGATGCTCTGTTCTCTGCACCGGTAACACCGGTTGATCTCAAAACCGCATGCGGGGCACCCGAATTGCGTTGCGCCCTCTTCTGCAAGCGGAGCACTGCAGGATGTACATTTTTTATCTGACATTATAGCTCCTCCAAGGATTCTTATTGTATCTCTTTTAAAACCTTTAAAAGGTTGTACCAATTTTTGTGCTGAGGACCGGTTCACCTTTCAAAAATTTCTCAATCCGCCCACCCGATTTTCCATTAATAATGGTAGTTTTTATCCGATGGTTCAGGACAAATGGTATGAAAAATGGATCTACTACATCATTTTCAATGGGCAGTGTTACCCGATCCTGTAGTATTCCTTTGCGAGAGATCCCGTCAATCGATTTGAGAACAAGGAGTTCAATTCCCAGTTCATCTGCTATCCATGCAGCGATGGAGTCTGATGTGACATTCCATGAATGGGGGAGGGGATCATGCTGTCTCATGCTGATATACGGCAGAAAGACTGCAGTTGTTTCTGGCACGGCGAGGATATCTGTTGTCCTCATTCCATGAGATGCAATAAACCATGCATACTGCTCCATGGCAGCGATTGCCATCCAGTGCGCGGCTTCATCCGCCAGATGTTCATGCCTCACGACATTGGCAAAAAGTCCCCCTCCAGGAACAACCAGCAACGGGCGATCGGATTTGCTCAACAACGGGATGATCTCCGGAACCTGGTGATGCAGGCTCCCTCCCAGTTTCACTACAAGCGGGGCTTGCGGTTTTAGTATCGATTCTCCTGCTTGTACCATCTTTAAGAAAACTTATATCGCCAGATTATAAAAGAGGGGTGGATATACTATACACCCTTAATGCAACGGTTCTGCCTGTTTATCATTTCTCTTCTGCTCATCGCTGGTGTTGGGCATGCAGGCACTGCTGTAATGATAACCGAATTTTGTCCCGATCCATATCTTCATGATGACATGGATGAGTACCTGGTGCTATATGGCAATGGATCCCTTGATGGTCTCACCGTCTCGGATGGGAGAGGCGGATTCCGTTTTCCTCCTGGCACTCGTATAAATGGTGCCCTGACAATCGCTCGCAGTGGCCCGGCTTTTTTGCAAAGTCATGGAAGGCTGCCGGATTTTGAGTGGCTGGACTATTCACCGGTTGTTCCTAATGTGATCAATGGCGATCCGCTCCGTCTTGCAAACACCGGGGATGAACTACTCTTATACGATGGTTATGAGATTATCCAGCGTGTTGCATGGCCAAAGGATGTCAAACCGCGCGAAGGTCAGGTCCATTATTTTAAAAACGGGGCGTGGGATCCTCGCCCTCTCATGATCGGGCAGTCCCGTTTCGCACCTGCCATATTCCATAATGTAACCGTAACAACTTTTGTCTCGCCGGACTGCTCGAGTGAAATGTTTTCCTATGCTGTGGATTCTGCATCGGAGGAGATCCTTCTCAATGTCTACGAATTTTCCAGCCCCGCGATGGCTGATTCCCTGATTGCAGCACAGGAGAGGGGAGTGGATGTATCGGTCCTTGTCGAGGGAGGGCCCGTTGGGGGGATCAGTCCGGAAGAAAAAGCTGTGATATGGAAGATGAACGCTGGTGGAATTCCCGTTCTCCAGATGGTCGCAGGTAAAGATATTCATCCGCCCTACCGCTATGATCATGCCAAATATGTTGTAATCGATCAAGAGGCGATCCTTCTCACGAGTGAGAATTTCAAGTACAGCGGATTTCCCCCTGCGGGTTTAAACAGTAACCGGGGGTGGGGCGTGTATCTTGAAGATCCTGCTCTTGCGAATTATTTTTCAACGGTATACCGGACCGACTCCATTGGATCTTCGGTAATTCCCATCAGTGGCTCTCCGGGGAATCCCGAAACGGTTCCTACGGGAAAATATGTAGCGGAATTCACTCCGGTACGTTTTTCGGGTGCAACGGTAAGGCCGGTTCTTGCACCCGACACAAGTAACCAGATTCTTGATCTTATCCAGTCCGCCCAGACAAATATCGAGATCGAGCAGGCATATATTACCAACGAGACGCCTCTCACCTTAAACCCGTATCTTGCATCCGCAATCAATGCATCCCGGCGTGGTGTTCACGTAAGGGTGCTGCTTGACTCATACTGGTATAATATCGAAGACGAGAAGGACAACGATGAGATGGCGGCCCTTATCACCCGTATTGGTACAACCGAGCAGATCCCGCTCGAAGGGCGGTGTGCGGACCTTGCGGCAGGTAATCTTGAGAAGATTCACAACAAGGGCGTAATCGTTGATGGGCAGCGCGTGCTTGTTAGTAGTATCAACTGGAACAGTAACTCCCCGAACTTCAACCGGGAGGCGGGAGTCATCATCGAGCACCCGGGGGTTGCCCGGTATTTCCTTACGGTGTTTGAAGATGACTGGAATCAAACCATGAAATCTCCGGAACCAAAAACCGATTATCTGAAAATCGCTGTTGTGATTGTCGTAATCCTGCTACTGCTCATCATCTACTATCGGAAACATATCCGCTAGGAATAAAATCTGTCGGTCCGAAGAAGAGGACTAAAATCCTAGCTATCAACAAAACTCTGCTGTGAAAAACAGGTGTTCAAATTCAACACTTTTTTTTTTAAATTTTTTTGAGTGCACACTGGCACACGTCACACAGGTTGATGTCGCTTTCTCCGGTTACTACGGCAAGCGCCCAGCGATCAATAATTGAATCAAGTTCTGTTGATAATACAACTTCGCCCGCACCCCGCTTCCTGCTCATGTACTGGGAGACTGCTGCCCGTGTTATCCCGAGCCGTTTTGCAGCATCACTCTGGCTGATCCCTTGTTTCTGGACGAGCCTTAACACCATCTCCGCTCTCATGGGGGGAAGGAGATTCCTGACCATCGTGTCGCAGTGCATCAGGGTACAGGTATGCTTTGTCATACACACACAGGTTGGGGTTTAGCCGTCTGATCAGTTCTATTCTGGTAGATGATCTGCCGAGCATCACGGAAGTTGAACTTCTCAATGATGAGGTGGCGTTCTTTGAGTTTCTTTAAGGCATACCGCACAGTCCGTGGCGCCAGGTTTGTTCGCGATACGATGTCTTTGTGGGTCATTGCACCACCGTTATCCAGTATCTCCATCACCGTCTTTGATGACGGTGGTAATGTTGTGGAATACATGATTAATATGTTAACACTGTTAACACATTAATCTGTCGGTAATTTAAACACTCATTTTCAATACTTCCTTATGTTTGAGCGTCAGGAACGGTTGGCAATCCTGCTGTTGATCGGCGTTGCGGTTGCAGTGATCGCGGCACACCTGGTTCTTGGTTCGTTCGGGAAACAGCCGTTTTCAAAGCCATTTACGAACAATTCAGCGGATGGTGAACTAGTGTATGTTGAAGGTATCATCGATCAGGTTGCTCTGACTAAAACCGGTGGACATATGACTCTGCAGATCAATAATCTCACGATTTTTATCCCGGCTCAGGCAGCCCACAATCTCACGATGATGAAAGGAGCAAATATTTCCGTGTATGGGATTGTCGAGACCTATCACGGGAAAAAAGAGATAATGGTGAGTTCGGCTGAAAATATCCGTTTTTTATAATCGTTGAGGATCGCAGATACTTTACAGCAAACGTATGGTGGATTTAAAAACAGGTGCCGAATGGGTGACCGTTTTGATTATCCGGCGATTGCGGGGGTAACAACCGTCTAGTTTTTTTTATAAATAATCTCCCTATGCGGATTGTTTTGATCTGCTGCGTGTATATTCTGTGGCTGAAAAGTCAGTTCACTTTTTTTGAGTTTGCCCTGCTGATAGATGCAAGTGCTTTTTGTGCAGCTTCACGAACATCTTCATCTGGATCTTTCAGTAAGTGTGTGAGTCCTTCAATGGCTCGTTCGTCACCGATGTTGCCTAGAGCCCATGCGGTGTCTTTCCGGACACTTCTCTTCGGATCGCTGACAAGTGCAAGGAGTGGTTCAACTGCCCGTCGATCTCGTAATCTTCCTAATCCCCACGCTGCGCCCTGGCGGAGCCATTTATCCTCGGCTTTCAGTGCTGTTATCAAGGGTTCAAGAGCACGGATATCCCCAATCTTTCCCAAAGATTTTGCTGCAAGCCACTGGACATCAACATAAGGATCTTTAAGGGCTTTTATGAGAGGTTCAACCGCTGATGCATCTCCCTCTTCCCCCAGTGCCTCTGCTGCTTTCCAGCGGTAATGGAGTTTGTCATCCTGTAAGAGGTTGATAAATTCTTTTACCCTTCCTTTACGCCTTTCTTCGACCACAACAGGATCCTCTAGGGGGACTTCATTTTCATGAACCGGCAATTCAGCATCGCCCATTATTAGACCTCAATAGCCACCGATACGTGGTGTCGCACTATTAAGGTTTTCCTTTGGTTTTTTGGTTGTGGTTTTTATGATGTAAAAAAGGAAACTAGAGGATCTTACGATCCCAAATGTCAAAAGAAGAGTTCTGCTACATCCAGTGATGAAAAAAGTACTGTGTTATCCCGGTACAATTTCAAGTTTCACGGAAAAATTCCTGACTGTGTGGGTGAGCGCACCCATGCTGATCACATCCACATCCAAATCTGCAAATTCACGGAGTGTGTTGGGTTCAATCCCTCCGGAAAGCTCTATGATAACGCGATCGCGGAGGTCCTTTTTCCTGAGTTCATCGAGAGTGGTTTTCACTTGGTCAGGATTCATGTTATCGAGCAGGATAATGTCAGCACCTGCGGATGCCGCCAGCAGGGCATCTGCGGGTGTCTCGACTTCCACTTCGATCTTTTTGTATAGGGTGATCTTTTTTGCAGCATTGATTGCTTTTTTTAAGGAGACCAGCGCCAGATGGTTGTCTTTGATGAGAATCCCGTCACTGAGGCTTCCACGATGGGGTTCCCCGCCCCCGAGCTGGACCGCTTTTTTGTCAAGTGCCCTGAATCCGGGACAGGTTTTTCGTGTTGCTGCTATCCTGCAGTGTCCGTTTATTGCGGCTAGGGTCCTGACCATCTCCCGTGTCTGGGTTGCAATACCACTCATTCTCCCGATGATGTTGAGTACAGTCCGTTCAACCAGCAGGATCTTTTTTGCGTCTCCGGTGAGCGAGAGGAGTTTATCCCCTGCTTTGACAATCTGCCCATCCTGTGCGAACTGTTCTACTGTCACATCATAATGGGAAAAGAGCATAGTTGCTTCGCAGAGTCCTGCAATGATGCCCGCCTGCTCTGCAGAGATCTCTGCATGACATCGCATATCAGGGATCACAGCTTCCGATGTCACATCGCCTGATGGTGAATCCTCATCGATAAAGTGCAACAGGTATTCAAGGGATACCATAGATTTCTTCACCAATATGCCTGTATCATGTTCCAACTACTATCGGACTATTGAGATCCTCAAGGAGTGAGAGGATCGAAAGAGCTGCCAGATAACTTGTCGCAGGGTTGTCCGGGCTCGGGAAATTGGTTACTTTGACATACGTCTCACCAAAATCCCCTTCAACGAACAACTCGTGCACGTTCCGATCAACCGCGGGATCAACCCAGAGTTCCACATCCGTATCCTGTCCTGCTGCAAGGCTCATGGCAACTGAAACATTCACGTTTTTTGGGAATGCTTTTATGCATTCATTGGCTTTTCCTGAGAAGATCATTCTGCGCGAATCCGATGCAATACCCAAAGAAGCCGGACTTTTTGTTGTCCTGAGCAAGAGTTTTTTGAACTTTGAGATCCTGCCGATCTTCAGGTTATCGAGCCCGAAGATTGCCCCACTGGGAATGTGGACTTTATGACCGGTTTTTAAAGCCGTTTTCAGGATCTCTTCCCGGAACACCGGGTCGGCAAGCGCTCCAACGCTCATGATTACAAGATCTTTGTTGCTTGAGAGCACTGCTGCGGCATAGGCTTTAACTGCACTGACCGAGGCTGCCTCGACTACGATATCAATGTCAGCAGCAATGAACGTCTCAAAATTTTCATAAGCCCGGGAACCCGATAGTGTGGCAATTTCCTGTGCTCTTTCAAACACCTGATCGTGTACAGCCTGGATCTCGAAACTGCCCGCGTGCTGTGCAATTATATGCCCAATATTACCACAGCCAAGCAGTCCGATTCTTATCATGGTAAACAGATTATGGGTGCCATTGGTTAAGCGTTGTGCTTGCACAAAGTGTATCTATGGCAGTGGGAAAACCGGCCTTATATCCGAATGCGTTCAATAAATCTGGTAGCTGTAGAATGCCGGTAAAAGAATCAGGTAACGATTGTGGCAGCACCGCAGATACCGGGTGGTTAGATGCGCTCGCAAACCGGCGCGTATTTATCGAAACCTATGGATGTCGATATAATTTTGGCGACACGGCAAAACTTGTTGAGATCTTAAAAAGCAACGGAAGCACAGTGGTCGGATCTGCCGGTGAAGCCGACGCAGTAGTTATCAACACCTGTACTGTTGTCGGTCCGACCGAGCGTCGTATGCTCCGGCAGCTTAGCCGGTACCGGGATCATGAGCTTTATGTTACAGGATGTATGCCCGAAGTCCAGCGGGACGCGATCTTTTCCGTATGCACACCCACGCTCATCCCTCCTGAAAAAATTCGTGAGGAATACCGGAATATAATGACGGTCACGAAAGGGGGACCTGGAATAGTGCAGATTGCACAGGGATGCCTCGGCCAATGCACATACTGCCTTACCCGTTTCGCACGCGGCCCTCTGAAGAGTTTTTCCAAGGAAGAGATCCTTTCGCAGGTTCAGACTTTTGTCCGTTCCGGCATTCCGGAGATCCAGCTAACCGCGCAGGACGTGAGTGCATGGGGTCGTGACTGCGGGAGTACATTTCCCGAACTGCTCGCTGACATCAGTGATATTCCGGGGCGATTCATTGTTCGGGTGGGGATGATGAATCCAACGACTGTGAACTATTGTCTTGATGATCTGGTTGATGCTTTTTCCGGAAATCGTATCTCGAAATTTATTCATATCCCTTTTCAGTCAGGATCAGATGCGGTACTCACGCGAATGGGCAGGCAATATACCGTTTTGGAATGTGAGGGAATTATCGCGGCATTCCGGAAAAGATACCCGGACATCACCATTGCAACCGATATGATTGTCGGTTTTCCGAAAGAAACGGAAACAGATTTTTCCATGTCATGTGATCTCATCGACAGGGTACGCCCGAACAAGGTAAATATCACCCGGTATTCCAGACGCCCGTTCACTCGCATATCTTCGGAAAAAGATTTTCCCGATTCGGTAAAAAAAGACCGTTCCCGAATCCTGAATGCCCGTGCCGAACAACTCTATGGGACACTCAATCGCCCACTTCTTGGAACTGTTGTACCATTCATAGTCACCGAGATAATCCGTGAGGGATCAGTGATGGTCCGTGCACCGAATTACACAGGCATTGTTCTCAACGAGGATCTTCCTGCAGGTTATGAGGGCCGGGCAATCCTTGAAAAAGATCGAAAATATTTCTTTATTGGCAGACGGGTCTGTTAGTTTTTAGTATTGAAATGCTGACAAGACCAAAAACGAGTGGTTTTATAGCCGTAGTATATACAGATCTTAACCTTCGCACTATTGCGCCGGGTGCTGGTGAATAGAATGGATGAAATTGAAGCCGGATTTGAAAAACTGATAGAGAAGATCGAAGAGACTCGTGGGAAAAGTGCTGAACTGTCTGTTCAGGTCAAAGAAAACGATGCAAAACTCCTCACCCGAATGACAAAATCAGCCGTGCCGGTGATAAAAACAATCGGTCTTAATATGCTCAAAATGGGCAAAATGGACACCAAGGGAGAGCTTTATGATCCCATGTACTATCCCAGGAAAATGATTATCCTTGGGAAAACCGATCCTGCAGCATTCCGTCCGGACAGTCCTGATAAACAAGTAACCGATCAGTTCTGTGTTTTATCTGATGAAGGCAAATTATTCGAATTGATGTACAGTTTCGACGGTTTTCTTACCGATTCTTATCTCAACCCCATCGATGCAAAAACGGCAATTGATCATTATGGGTACGATGTTCTGTTTATGCTCTACCGTGCACTTTCTGATTATCTCAAAGGCGAAGAGGAACTTATCGAAGCGCTCGATAAAGTGATCGGGTATGTTTTTGCCAGAAAAGTGTAAAATCTCATATTCTCTTTTTTTAGCACAATCCGCGTTTCTGCAATAGTTATTCTCTTTTTTGATCATCCATTTATCCGGTTACGATCACGTGATTGTCTACAAATTATATGGGTTATGATGCTGCGTGTAACATGTCATAGGATTTTCTTTTTTATTCACAGATGATCTCTGGAATCCAATCCGAAAACCACAAAAAAAATCCTGCTCCAGAACAGGGGGTAGTGTCCACTCTGCGAGTAACTGTGTGAAAACGATAAAATAAAACGTGCCGGATGGGCCCGATGTGATTCGAACACATGACCTCCCGGTTATCAGCCGGGCGCACCACCGGGCTATGCTACGGGCCCAAAAGATTGCCTTAATTTACCCTAATTACTACTCCACCAGAGTTTTTATAGGTTGTGAATTACCTGAACGTTTTGGACTACTATTCAGATAGGGATATGTGCAGAAAAATCATGGTAATAGTACGGACAGGGATCATGGAACGAAAATATCTCCTTGGGAATGAAGCGATTGCCCACGCCTGTGTTGAATCCGGTGTGGATTTTGTGAGTGGCTACCCCGGTACGCCGTCCTCTGAAGTTATCGATGTGCTACGGACACAACCGGACCGGTCATACTACCTTGAATGGTCGGTAAATGAGAAGGTTGCACTGGAGAATGCGCTTGCTGCTGCATGGTGTGGCATCCGCGCACTCTGCACGATGAAACACGTGGGACTTAATGTTGCTGCGGATCCGCTGATGACAAGTGCCTATACGGGCGTCACCGGGGGGCTTGTGATCATGAGTGCAGATGATCCATTTGCGCATAGTTCCCAGAACGAACAGGACACCCGGTGCTATGCCCACTTTGCACGGGTGCCCTGCCTTGATCCTGCCAGCGTTCAGGAAGCGCATGATATGATCCCTGCGGCATTCAGGCTTTCCGAGGAATTTGGACTACCGGTTATATTCCGCCCGACAACCCGCATCTGTCACTCGAAAGGCGATGTCACGCTAGATGAAGTCATCCCCAGTACGAGAAAAGGAGAGTTCCATAAGGATCCCCGCCAGTACGTAGTGATTCCGGCCCACACCCGCATCCTGCATAAAAAACTCAACGAGAAGCAGCCCGCGATAAAAAAACGGCTGGTTGAACTGGGATACAACCGGTTTGAAATCCGGGGAAATACCGCAGTGATTGCCAGCGGTATTGCTGCATCCTATGTGCAGGAACTGTTACCTGCCGGTGTTTCGTTCATGAAGATCGGTGCATATCCGATCGATGAGGAATGGCTGGGTGCCTTTGTCAATAAGCATGAAAAAGTACTGGTGATCGAGGAACTTGCGCCGGAAGTTGAGGATGTTGTCCGGCAGGTTGCCGGTTGCGTAAAGGTGTTTGGGAAGAAGAATGGGTATGGTTCCTATGAAGGGGAGTTGTCCCCGCCGGCAGTTGCTGCGATCCTGGTGAAAGCAGGTTTACTTCCCGCAAATCCGTTCCCTCAGGTGGATCCGGTGCAGAACCTTCCGCTCCGACCGCCAATTCTCTGTGCTGGTTGCTTGCACCGCAGTGCCGCCTATGCGATAAAAAAAGTCTTTAAGGATGCCATTTACCCCAGTGACATCGGATGCTACACGCTCGGGATCCAGCTTGGGGTTGTTGATACAACCATCTGTATGGGTGCGTCGATTACTGTTGCAAGCGGTATCGCCCATTCCGGTGATCCCCGGGATGTTCTTTGTACTATCGGGGATTCTACGTTCCTGCACACCGGAATTCAGGGGTTGCTCAATGCGGTGTACAACGGGGCAAACATGACCGTTGTAATTCTCGACAACCGGATCACGGCGATGACCGGGCACCAGCCAAACCCGAACACCGGCATGACGGCCTGCGGTGTGGAGAGTCCGCATGTTTCGCTGGATGCGATGTGCCGTGCCTGCGGGGTCCATTTTGTAGAATCAGTTGACCCGTTTGATATCACGGGAATGATGCATGTGCTGGAGCAGGCAAAGAAGCGTAAAGGCGTCAAAGTCATCATCGCCAAGCAGATGTGCGTCATATCAGCGCGTCGTGCCGGGGTAAAGCGTGGAAGGTATCAGGTTGACACGGATATCTGTACCGGCTGCGGTAACTGTGTGCGTTTTGGATGTCCTGCCATCGAGTTCATTGATGAAAAGGCAAGCATCAATGACCTCTGCAGCGGTTGTGCGGTTTGTGTCCAGATCTGTTCTGTTGGGGCAATTGGACGAGAGGGGAAGAGATGAACGGAAGTTTTGATATCCTGATGGTGGGGATAGGGGGACAGGGGACGATTCTTGCTTCCAATATTCTTGGTGAAGCCTGCCTTATTGAGGGTAAGCATGTCAAAGGAGCAGAGACGCACGGTATGGCGCAGCGCGGCGGCTCGGTGGAAAGTCACATACGGATTGGCGGGTTGTTTGGGCCCCTCATCCCTCCTGGGCAGGCAGATCTCATGATCTCGTTCGATCTATTAGAAGCCCTCCGCTACTCGCATTACATGAAAAAAGAGGGCCGGCTTGTCGTGAACAATCACTTAGTGCTTCCCACATCGGTATACACGCAAAAACTTGTTGCACCAATGGAAGATGAGATCATCGCAGCGTTGAAAAAATACGCGCTTTGCCTGCTCGACGCGGACAAAATGGCAGCCGATGCGGGAAGTCCGCTTTCCCAGAATGTGGTGATGCTGGGAGCAGCATCCGGATCAATACCTCTCAAGCCAGAGTCGCTGCTCGAGGCGGTCCGGCGCCTGGTCCCAAAGAAGACCGTGGAGATCAACGTAAAGGCGTTTGAGTCGGGACAGGCATTCGGTAGTAAGTGCTGATGTAATGGGGCCTCGTGCCACTTTTTAAAAAACCCTATGTTGGGTCTCCTTCCTTCAGGAAAAACCAGGTTGGGGGCGGTACCTCCTACCCTCCAACCCGATTATGAGTAACTCACGTTTTTTCACTTAATTTTTCACGATTTCGCGTGGAATTTCTGACATGAGCGCAATAATTTATCGATTACTCTGGATTGGTGGTGGTCTGAATAACTTAAATGTGGGGAGGGTCTACGCCCTCCTTATTTTTAGAGATTGGGTGTATGGAGCCACCTCCCCCTTTGAAAATAAAATCTGCTCTGGAGAAATCATTGTTTTTCGTTTAGACGCTTTTAGGAATTCATGCAATATGACTCATGAGGTCCAGGGAATAATCCCGACATTCAAAATGTACCCATGCGACCCCCCAATGAACCCCGGCACAAAAAACTATAATTATAGACGTAAATCTGGACACAAAAAGCCTAAAATATAATATAATCTTGAGGGGGTCGCTTGGGTACATCTGATAATTTCCGTAAGAGATCACCAACGGCTTTAATGATCTATTAGAATAATTTCAACACCGTTAATATGCCGGAAAAAAGTGGTCGGATCTTGGGTCACATGGGGGGTCCTTGCCGATCATATGTACCTGCGTGACCCCCTCCATTATACCGTAGGACTTGAAGGTACGAAAGAGGGGGGATACTCATAAACGCTAAAAAAAATGATTTCAAAGAAAAAAATTGGATTTCAACAGAGCAACAAAAACCATAAAAAAGATGAAGCGCTGAGGGGGGGAATTGAACCCCCGAGGCACTTTCGCACCACAGGCTTTCCAGGCCTGCGCCCTACCGCTAGACTACCTCAGCAAAAAGTGTATCCTATTTGTATGCAGGGAATTTTTTTAATGGTATCTCTTTCTCTGGAACTGAACCGATGTTCTTCTGGCAGGTCTCTGGACTGGCTTTTTAGCCGGTTTTTTATCGTGTTGTACTGGCTTATCGGATTTTATCCAGCCCCGGGGATAGGTGCCCGGCTGCAAGAAAACGGCGGTTGGCGCGATAACAAGCCCGGTGTCACCGGGTTTGAATGATGATGAAGGCGCGAGCGACTTACCCAGACAGATAAATTCGCGTTTCTGCGAGAGGACTGCAACGGTCTGGTTCTTTCCGAACTCATCGCAGCTGATCACACCCACGCCCGCGAGTACTGCGCCCCGGCAGATGGCATCGACTGCAGTATCGCGCACAATAACGACCGGGAGATCCGGCACTGCGGCATCGACCGACATCACCATGGATTCAAGGGCAGCCCGATTACCGGCTTCTGCTGCCACGCAGGCATCTTTGATCTCATGGAGCGTGTGCATGGTTTTTTCATCAAATGACCCGGAGCGCGAGCGGCGCAGTTCCTGCATGTGTCCCCCCACACCGAGCGCAAATCCCATGTGGTGGCAGAGCGAGCGGATGTAAGTGCCTGCTTCGCAGTTCACCCGGAAGAGGACGAGCCGTCCCTCAATGCTGAGGATCTCGAGTTTATGGATCGTCCGAATCCGTAAGTTTCGCTTCACTGCGCTCTTCCGGGGCGGGCGCTGGTAGAGTCTGCCAGTGAACTCCTCGGCCATCTTTTCAATACAGGCCGGGTCGACATCGCCATGCAGCCGCATCAGGCAGACATATTCCTTGTCATGGGCAAGGAGCAGCGGGGCGAGACGCACCGCGTTGCCGAGCATAATGAGAAGCAGTCCCGAAACTTGTGGATCAAGCGTACCGGAATGCCCTACTTCGCATCCGAGCATCTGTCCCACCCACGCAGCAATTTCATGGCTTGACGGGCCCTGTGTCTTGTCCACAACGATAATACCCGCACCTTTCCATAAGGCCGCCTTCTTTTTTTGTTCAGTTTGCTCAGTATCCGCAATCGGTAATTCCATATTATGCACTCCTGGTCTGGCGGAGATAGTCGTTCAGTGCTGCAAGGGTTCCTTCAAGGGAACCGTCTCCTACAACCGCAGGGACTGTGCCTCCCTTGCGCATGGAAGCTGCTGTTATGTCGCCAATTGCCATCACAAGAAGATCACTGCGTGGCGTCCAGATAGCTTTTGTATATGACATGGCACTGGTAAAGAGAATCGCATCGGCAGCATCAAGATCGAGCGTTTCTCCGGTCGGCTCAAGCCCGTAACACCGGAACTCATGGACAATCCCCCCCGCAGAGGTGATGGCATCAAGGAGTGCAGGGTTCGGGACATCGGCGCGGGGGATACCTATATGTTTCCCCACAATCCAGTCGCCGAGATAGGGAACGAAGTCACGGGAGTAGAAACCCGGGAGCGTCTCGCACCTGATACCCGATTGCTCCAGTTCCTTTGCCGTCTGGGGGCCGATCGCAATCACGCGTGGACCCTTTTTGATGAGAGGGGCGATGATCTTTGCCGGGAGGGCGCTTGTAAAGAAGATGCAGTCGAATTCTTTGTTGGTCGCTCCTCTGACGAACTCTTCGATTGCAGGCTCGCGCAGATCCGAGCGGAGCGGGTGGACGCTGTAACAGGTATGTCCTGCCTTTGCACAGCGTGCGGCATCGCTCTTCTCCTTTCCCAAAAGACGAGTGACTGCGATCTTCATTACGGATTCATGGCCCTTGAATGATAATATGATTTGCATTTCGGTGAATTTATGTTCACTCTCCCGTAACGTTAGTGAATGATTGAAATCCTGTTGGGTGTCCTTATTGGAGTCATCCTTGGGACCATCAGCGGGATCATCCCCGGTGTGCATGCCAACACCCTTGCAGGTATACTTTTAAGCCTTCAGGTCGCGCTCCTGGCCCTTCTCGGACCTCTCGCGCTTGCCGGTGCGATGTTTGCAGCGCTTATCACTCACACGTTTGTCGACGCGATTCCCAGCACATTCCTTGGCATCCCCGATGCTGATACATCGCTTGCGGTACTGCCTGCCCACGCACTCTGTCTTGAAGGCAATGGCGAGGAAGCCGTTCGTATCGCTGCACTTGGGAGCGCCTGTGCCATGGTAATTGCGGTGCCGCTTTCGGTGCTCTGTTTTCTGCTGCTCCCTGCGCTCCAGCCGTACTTTGACTGGTGGATTGGCATCCTGCTGATTGCGACGGTGGGGTATATGATCGTCACCAGCGAAGCGCCGGGCTGGGCGCTTGGTATATTTGTTGTATCCGGTCTGCTGGGTGTATTCTCGCTCCATTACGCGTTTCTCAGCTGGCATACCCTTGCGGGGGGCAGTGCGATCCTTATGCCGCTGCTTACCGGGCTGTTCGGTATCTCGGTGCTCCTCACCGCCTCGCAGGGGAAGATGCCGGAGCAGCAGTTCCGCGGTATCCGGATGGAAGACCGGACGGTAGTAAAATGCTCGGTGATGGGAACCGCTGCCGGTGTAGCAGTCGGTTGGTTACCCGGTCTTTCTACTGCATCGGCAAACGGTGTGCTCGCGTCAGTGATCGGCTACGAGAAAGATCGCCGCGCGTATATTCTTGCTACGAACGCGGCGAATACGGCAAATGCCTTCATCGGGCTTGCTGCACTGTTTGCGTTATCGCGGATGCGCAACGGCGTGATGGTTGCGCTATCAGAACTTCCCATGCCTTCTATGAGCGAGCTTACGGTGATCGGTGTGCTTGCTGCCTGTGCTGCGTATGTCATCACTGTGTGGCTCTCAAAATCCGCGTACCGGCTCAACGGTATTGATGTGCTGTTGCTGAACCGTGCAGTTATTGTGTTCATTGTTATCCTTTGCCTTCTTCTCACGGGTCCGTTCGGGGCCCTGATCCTGCTGCTTGCGATTGTGCTCGGGCTTGTGCCACATCTGGTGAACGTACCGAGGATGTACTGTATGGGTGCGATCATGATTCCGGTGATCCTCTACTCGTTTGGTATTGCCGCGGTGTAAAGCAAACAACTGAACAGGCTCGTATGCCCGGATGTTCAGTGTGATCTATGGTTTTATACGGGCTCACACCCCTTATCTTTCTAATATGCGATCCTACTGGTTCGGGGATGTGGAAGATGGACAGTGCACGCCATCTTGTGGCGATGCGCACGTAAACGCTGATCGCGTCCGATCGATTCGTACCAGCATGGATACTTTTGTCCCACCGGATTGGGAACTGGCGGTGGCGTGCCGTGCGTGCCGTGATCGAGCGGATTATATCGCAAAGCTCCGTGAAGTGTGTTTTGCCGCAGCGGAGCGTGATATTAAGGAGCAATATTCAGGTAAGGATGCCGAACTGCTCCAGATGGTGAGAACCCTTGACGAGATGGATACAGTCATAAACCTGCTCACTGAGCGGGCAGTGGAGTGGTACCAGCTCAGGCACCCGACATTCACCCGGAAATACCGGCGAACCCCTGCGCACATTCTGGTGAAAAATATCCGTGAGAAATCTCGTGGTGCACTTTCTTTTGTAGCTGGAGAGATCGAGCGCCTGTCTGCTACAAGGACTGAACTTGCAAAGGCGGTGTCAGGAAGGGCCAATGAAGTTTTGCCGAATACCAGTGCGCTTATTGGCGGACTGGTTGCCGCCCGGCTCATGTCGCATGCGGGGGGGCTATTAGATCTTTCCCGGATGCCTGCCAGTGCCATCCAAGTACTTGGAGCACGGACTGCCCTGTTTGCCCATCTCCGGACAAAGTCCCCGTCTCCCAAGCATGGGATCATCTTCCAGCATCGTCGGGTGCACAATGCGCCCCGGGAATGTCGCGGTAAGGTTGCACGCGTGCTTGCCGGAAAACTGGCGATTGCAGCCCGGATCGACAACTACCGTGGAATGGCGGACCCGGCATTTCTCGAATCTGCACAGGCACGCATCGATCTGGCAGGGAAAGGGGCTGAACCATGATCTGGATCGGTGACGTGCTGGTATCGCAGGGTGAAGGGGGTGTATATAGTGAACGAATGTTGGGAAACGCGCGGGTATGGGATCCGTTCCGCAGCAAACTGGCAGCGCTCTACCACGAGGGAACGGGTGTGGAGATCACTTCGGATACCCGGGTACTCTATCTCGGCGCCGCGAACGGGACTACGGTCTCGCATGTGGCAGATTATGCTGATGTGGTGTATGCCGTAGAGTTCGCCCCCCGCCCTATGCAGGATCTCCTGGAAGTGGCCCGGCGCCGCAAAAATATTGTGCCGATCATGGCAGATGCCACCCGCCCGGAACAGTATGCACCTCTGGTTGAAATGGTGGATCTGCTTTACCAGGATGTAGCGCAACCGGATCAGGCAATTATTGCAATACGGAACTCTGCGTTTTTAAAACCTGACGGAAAGATGATCCTGATGCTGAAGACCCGGAGCGTGGATGTGAGAAAGGAACCTGGTATGGTATTTGAAGAAACAGTGAATGCACTTGTATCCGCAGGATTTGTTGTGCAGGAAAGTCTGTGGCTTGCACCTTACCACCAAGATCATGCGGCAATTGTCTGCACAAAAACCGAAGTGTGAGGTAGTCATGGCTGGTGGTATCCGTTTCGTTTCTGCCGGGGCATTATCAGTGCTCGTAATCCTCCTGCTTGTCGGGCTGGTGATCCTTCTTATCCCGCTGCTCCTCCTTGGAGTGATCGGGGCTGCGTTTACCAAACTGGGATTTTCTTGGATTTCTGCTATTGCAGTTGTTCTGCTGATGCTCTTTGGGAGTTATGTCAACATCCCGGTATACACAATCAAGCGCGACATGGTCCGTGTCTCCCCAGACACAACCTCCGGATATGGTGCAAATTCTCCGTGGAGTCCGGCCCCTGTCTGGAACACTATTATCTCGATCAATCTTGGCGGAGCGATCCTACCAATCTGTATATCGCTGTACCTGCTGTATCAGGCTGTGCTTATTACCGGCGCCTCTCTTCTGGTACCTGTTGGGGCAGGCATTGCGCTTGTTGCACTCATCACCTTTGTCTCTACACGCCCGGTGCCGGGTGTAGGACTACGGGTGCCCCTGATCATACCGGCCCTTACCGCGCTTCTCATGGGGGTGCTCCTGTTTGGTGGTGCCGGAATCCCTGCAACGGTTCTTGCATTTGTCAGCGGGACTATCGGAATTTTATTAGGTGGAAATCTTGCCCACCTTCACCGGATAAAAGATCTTGATGTTGCGGATGTGAGCATCGGGGGGGCCGGTACCTTTGGCGCTATCTTCATCTGTTGCATCCTTCCTGCGCTCATCGCATGAACGTTCTGTTGCCAGAATGATTAGAAAAGTGATGAGAAATGCCACGCGGAAAGTTTGGTGATTAAAAGATCGCACACGAAAAGAAGTAGCCCGGAGCAGATTCGAACTGCTGTCGGCGGCTCCAGAGGCCACCATGATTGACCGCTACACTACCGGGCTATATGTCTCATACTTTTTGCCGCTGTTGCTTAATTAAAGTGACGGACTACCCGTGTCCGTTCATATGCTCTGTGCCCGCCCGCATCCTTTGCAAGCGCGGCAGACTTCTTTTACCGGCTGGATAAAGTGGCCTTTTCCGCAGAAGGGTTCGATGTCGTGCATGTCCCGGATATAGTAGATGTGCGGCACGAGCGATATGTGGGTGTATGTTCCGCAGGTGATGCCGAGTTGATCTGCGATATGTTTCTGGAGCTGCACAAGGGCGTACATATTGGCGCCGGCTGCGGTGAGCATGTCGTTGGAGCGGAAGATCACTCGCATGTGGAGTTTGTTGTCCCGCACTATGCACTGGACGAGCTGGAGGCAAGGGCAGTCATCGAGTTTCTCATCAATGACCGGGTTCCATGTGATGGCAACAGCCCGGCGTGTCTCAGGCTGGGATCGGAGTTTGTCTACAATGTAGGCAATCTGGTCAACATGCACCGGTTGGCCTTCAGTGACGAGTCGTTCGCCCCAGTCAAAGAGCCGGCCATGGTAATCGTACTCGAAGTTGGCGTTTGATCCGTGAATCAGATCGCGGGCGTACTGTTCAACGAACCTCTTCTGGAACTTTGAGTGTGGGCTTGTCATGGGTTCAGCAAGCGGGGTGTCTACCTGCATTGCGATCTCTTCGAACTCGACCGTTGCTTCGGCATCTTCTGTCCGGAGGGTCCAGCCTTTTTCTAAGATCATTTTGATGACCTGTTCGTGTGCCCGCCCGATGCTCGGCGCCCGGATGACTCTCATGAGGAAATGTGTGTTTTGGTATATTGTATATCTGTTGAAATGTTCGCTGGACACTTGGGGAGGTGAGGTTGTGGAATAGGTACCTTAGTCTAAGTAAAGCGGGAGATATAAACACCGTAATAGTACGTACACTGCGATATGACTTGTTGGATGTTTGTCTGATCTCATGGAGGTGATTTGGCTGGTTTTTGTGAAGGTAAATATGCTATACGAGATTTTTTCCCTAAAGCCATAGTGATAAAAAACGAAATGGGCAAAGGAACGTTCCCATAGTTTTCCGTGTTTTCGATGTTAAGGTGCCGGGATTGTCGGAGTGATACCCTATTTCGGGCCCATTTCGGGTTCTGTTTGCCATAAACCATGATCTTTTTATGAATTTAGTGCCAAAACTGGCGAATTTAGTTGCATGAATTTTTAAATATCGGACATTTGAGGCTATTACGACAAATTAACGAAAATTTATCGTTTAAAATGCACCCTAATAGCACCTATTGGATGGCATCCGGCTGGTTCTATCGATCAATATCACTGATAGATCAGGCAAAAATCCGACATTGGACCTGCCCGGTATCGGAGTTTTAATTGGTGAGCTGATGAAACGTTCCAATTATCTTAACCGAACATCCAAAAATTATAGTTTCAGTATAGTACGCAAGGAAGTTTCCTCTTTCAGTTTTTCCTGTACGCTCTGCAGTACCTTGTCTGCTCGTAACCATCAGGAAAATCTCGGCTGTCACATGCGGGACATTGCATGCCATTTCCAAGATCTTTTCTCTATACATTTTTCTTTTAAGAGATCCCAGGAAGTGGGTATAAAAAGACTCAAGTGATGCACGTGATCGTATGTATTGTTTCAAAAAGGATTGGTAATCATTTCCCTATAAGTCCCGTTTTTATCAAACGACTCTTGAAGGATAATCTCCCGCGCAAAAATGGATGTGCAATTCTATACATCATTGTATAAAATATGGTGATAATAACAAAATGGTACCGTGCGCGACATATAACTCATTCACAAAGTCAGGTGCAAACACTCATGAACGAAACCGGGTAAGTATAGAACAACAAAAACTCAATTATTCGGTCTTAAATCAAAAACGGAGTTCAATTCTCACATAAAATACCCTGAAAAAAAGACCACAAAGGATATATTAGCTCTTTTACAAATACTGTTCCATATTCCGTCTAATCGGAGTATGGGGCTCGCAGAACTGTTATTCGGCATCTGTCGAAACGGTTCGCGGCTTGAAATGTATGATGTAAACTTTGGAGGAACTAAACATATGACTAAGCGATTAAATATTGCACTGGTTGCAGTTGCTTTGTTACTCGTTCTTGTCGTAGTAGTGCCGGTATCGGCAACCAACTACGCAGTAGCGAGGAACATAGGAATGGGCGCAACCGTATTTATTGGTGAGCAGGGATTGAACCTCACCCGTGCTCAGATGCAAGCAACTACTAGTTTTGCGAATACCTCAATGCCGTCTATTGGCTGGTGGGGACCCGGCGCAGTTGTTAACACGACATCGCCAACATTAACCATCCCCATCGCAGGTATGAACGCACCCAACAACGGGTCTTTCACTATTACCTCAGCTCAATTTGGGCAGGGTATTGGTAACTGGTATGCAATCAACCCGGACAATGGGTATGTAGTTACTCCGGCGTTCTTTACTGTAGCAGATCCGACCCTCTCTATCTATGTCTGGGACTTAGCCCTTGACTCAGATATGTCCGGCAAGTCGGTTGTTCAGGGACGGAACCTTGGGTTCAAGATTGCGACCAACATGTATACCGCCATCAGCAGCCCCGGTAAGAGGGATCCCGTATCAGGATCTACTAACTGGGACTCAATGGACGGCTGGCAGGCAGGATATGCCGTTGGAAGCGATGGTTACATTGATATCAAGGTCAAGGACACGACCGGATCGACCTTAACCGCACTCGTTAATGGCAGTTATAATACCAATGCCGATTCAGTGTATGCCAACCCGATTACCAAGGTGAACGTTTCGGTTCAGCCATGGATTTGGGGAGCCGCAAGTGCGACTGGTTCATACAATCCGTCGGCAACTGTAGCAGCAGCATCAGCAAAGTACTCGAACTGGTCTACTGCAGCAATTGACAGGAACGGTCAGTATGTGTACCCGCCCGGTACCTATACCGTCACTGCAGAGTCCTACCTGAACAACATGAAGGACAACTACGGTGCTGATGTAACTGGTAAGACCGTTTCAGCAGCGGTAACCGTCACCCTCGTCTCTGATTCCATCAAGATTGAGGCAAACAAGGACTCCGTAGTCAGGAGCAAGCCATTCTCCGTTACCATCACCGGTAAGCCCAGCACGAGCTACCACATGTGGGTAAAGGGAACCAGCTCGATGACTGGCGGATATGACAGCCAGCCTCCGATGATCCAACAGTACCAGGCAGGCATTGCACAGGATCCATATACCGCTGCTCCTTCAGAATCTTGGCAGAACTATGCACCAGGTCTTGCAGGTAACTACTCCTACCAGAATGGTGGTGGAGCCGCTGCTAATAATATCTGGTCCAATGTCGCAACTGGCGGCACCGACGCTACCAACAAAGCAAAGCTTGGTAACGGTACCTACCTGTATGCAAACGTTACCACGCTTACAACTGGTGTAAGAACCGTGCAGTGGGAAACCACCAACTGGACCAAAGCCCAGACGTATACTATCCGTGTTGAACAGCAGTTCGTAAATGGTGTTCCTAACACCGGAATTGCAGCAAGTGCAGCAGGTACTTTCGCGTATAATGCTGGTACTTACTTCAGTGACGAGGTCAATGTGAAGGTCGAGAAGGGCGCAGTCACCATCGTGGCAGCCGGCGACCAGAGCTATTACCTCGGCGAGGAGATCAAGTTCTCCGGTACAAACACCGAGTCATACAACACCTACCTGTTCATCACGGGTCCGAACCTGAAATCAGGTGGATCAAAGATCCAGTCAACAAACCCCCGTGCCGACGCAGTTACTGACACTGATGCATCAACCTTCCAGTCAGTATCAGTCCTCGGTGACAACACCTGGTCCTGGAAGTGGGGAACATCAACAGTAGCACTCGATGCAGGCACGTACACCATCTACGCAGTCAGCCAGCCGAGAAACTCTGCTGACCAGCACCTTTCAAACACAGCCTTCGGAACGGTCTCCATCATCATCAAGAAGCCGTTCGTATCTGCAACCGCATCCCAGTCCACTGTCGCTCAGGGTGACAGGGTCTACATCACCGGTACCGCAGAAGGTCAACCCACACTCGGTGTCAAGATCTGGGTCCTCGGTAAGAACTACCCGACCGAACCTACAGATGTCAAGACACAGTCGGTAAATGCTGACGCCTCGTTCAAATACGAGATCACGCAGTCAACCACGAAGAATCTGTACCCCGGTCAGTACTTCGTAGTCGTTCAGCACCCGATGCAGAACAACATATTCGACATCTACGAATCCACCACCTCTCCGAATGGTGTAGCTCTCACTGCCGGATCAGCTGTTGTACTCAACAGACAGAACCTAGGAGGAACCACAAATCTGCCATCCCAGGTATTCACGCTCCTCGGAGCAAGCAGTCTCCAGGGATCCGACGCAGCTGAAGCCCTTGTTCAGGGTATCAACAGCGCAAACGTCGATGATACCTACACCAAGCTCCAGTTCCTCGTCGAGGTACCTGTCATCCGTATCGACCCCATTGGCGACAAGCACGTTGGTGACAAGTTCACCATCACTGCATCGACCAACCTCGCGGTAGATGACGAAGTCCTCGTTCAGGTCTACTCATCATCATTCAAGCCGACTCAGAAGAGCCAGAGCGGCGAGTTCAGCGGAGCAACCGGTACCGTCAAGGTCAAAAAAGGTGACAGCGGTATGAACAAGATCACGTTCGATGTTGACTCCTCAACATTCAAACCGGACGAATACATTGTTACTGCAGACGCAATTCTCCAGGTAGCAACCGGCACTGCACTCTTCAACGTTCTTGAAGGCGCAGCACCTGTTGTAACAACCAAAGCACCTGTTGTAACAACTGTAGCACCTGTTGTAACAACTGTAGCACCTGTTGTAACAACCGTACCCCCGACCCCAACCCCGACCAAGTCACCAGGCTATGGTGCATTGATCGCGTTGATCGGTCTCGGTGCAGTTGCGTTCATCGTTGTGCGCAGGCACTGAACTAACATCTAAAAATTTTTTTTTTATTTGCAGTTTTTAAAAATCAGATATTAGCAGGATTGCCTTTCCTGTTTGTCTGATGTAAATATCCTTGTACATTTTCATGTCAGATCTGTTTTCCCCACTCGTTTGTTTCAATTCAACTATTTCATCCAGGTTTTCGCCTCTATCACAAACCCGGCGTGACACCTTTTAATGCCAGAGCGGTTAACGTAGATGTAACCACGATCACTCCGGCAGGGTGCATCGTAACTAGTGGAGGGACTAACCAGTGAAATTCAGCGCAAACATTCTGGATATTGCAACGCGAGGCGTACTTCTCAACCGGGCTGATGCCCGCAGCATCGGTGTGCTTGATGGCGATCGTGTCCAGGTAATAAACTTAAAAAATGGCATATCGACCGCATCATTAGTGTACACAACCTCAACGATCGCACGACAGGGTACTGTTGGTATATACCGCATAACCAATGAACGCCTGCATCTCGAAAATGATGCGGAGGTGGAGATTCGTGAAGCACGAAGACCCGCATCCCTTGACTTTATAAAAAAGAAAATGGATGGCGGCAGGCTCAACAAAGAAGAGACGCTGACCATTATCAAGGATGTAGTCAGCGATGATTTATCCGCTGCCGAACTGACGGCATTCATCACAGCGTCCTACATTAATCCACTCGATATGGATGAGGTAGAGCATCTCACCCGTGCGATGGTAGAGACCGGAGAACAGATCAAGTTTGCCTCACGCCCGATTGTAGATAAACATTCTATCGGTGGCGTGCCGGGCAACAAGATCTCGCTTCTCGTTGTCCCTATTATTGCCGCAAGTGGATTGAAGATACCAAAGACGAGTTCACGGGCAATCACGGGTGCCGGTGGCACAGCGGATCTTATGGAAACCCTCGCATTTGTGGAATTCTCTGCCGGTGAAGTGCAGCAGATGACTGAAAAAGTTGGCGGAGTAATTGTCTGGGGCGGTGCCACGAATATTGCACCTGCCGATGATCGCATCATCATCCAGGAATATCCGTTCAAGATTGATGCCAGAGGGCAGATGCTTGCCAGTGTCATGGCAAAAAAATTTGCCGTGGGTGCAAATCTTGTAGTGATTGATATTCCCGTTGGTTTGCATACTAAAGTTGCAACCATGACAGAAGGAAGAAAACTTGCCCGGGAGTTTATCGAACTGGGTGAACGGCTCAACATGAAGGTTGAATGTGCTCTTACCTATGGGGATATTCCCGTAGGGCACAGTATAGGGCCAAAACTTGAAGTAAAAGAAGCCCTTCGGGTACTTGAGGGGGCGACAGAACCCAACTCGTTCATCCAGAAGAGTATCTCTCTTGCAGGAATCGCGTTTGAAATGTCAGGAAAAGCTGCACGGGGTACCGGAGCTGCAATGGCACAGGATATCCTCACCTCAGGAAAAGCGCTCGAAAAATTCCGCCGGATTATTGAGATACAGGGCGGCGATCCCACGGTAAAATCCGATGATATTATTCCCGGTGAACACCAGTTTGTCGTAAAAGCTCCCGCGTCAGGGTATGTAATTGAGATGAACAACCGATCCCTCATTACCCTTGCCCGCACAGCAGGAGCCCCACAGGATCCGGGTGCTGGTATTCTCCTGCACGCTAAAAAGGGCAAGCTTGTCAAAGCCGGAGAACCACTCTTCACCCTGTATGCTGAACGAAACTGGCGGCTCCAGAATGCAATTGAGGAAGGCAGGCGTCTGATGCCCATACTTGTTGAAGGTATGCTTCTTGACCGTGTGCCTTCAATTTCAGAGATTTAGACCGATTGGCTGATATATGAGCAGGTTGCGATAATTTATCATGTATAGTCAAAGGCATCGTTTCCTTTTTGCTCTGCTGTGCGTGATCCTACTATGCAGCTCTGTACAGGCAACGAACCTGCAGATATCCGTGCAGGACAATATAGACAACTCTTCAATTCCTCGTGCCACGGTATTTGTCGACGGGGCAAATTTTGCCCGGACAAATAACTTCGGCCAAGCGTATCTTACGCATTCCGGCCAGAATAATCTGAATATCAGGATTTCAATGACCGGTTATGATGACTGGAGTAAACTTGTAAGCAGAAATGAAACATCCATCCTTGTTAACCTGAGCAGGAAAACCATCTCTTTAAAAGTGAGTCTTTTTGACTCTGATACCCTTGTACCGGTTTCTGGAGCCCTTGTGAATATTTCTGCAGAAAATGTAACAATGGGAAAGCAGACGGATATCGCTGGCTCTGCACTGTTTGGGGTTAACGCCGAAACCCTATATTCCGTGGATATTGACGCATCTAATTACCAGCCTCGCCACGCTACGATAAATATGGCCTCAGAAGACCAGGAGGTCCAGTACTGGCTGCTCTCCGGAAACCGTTTTGTCATTGAAATTAAAGATAAAGATGGGAAGGCACCGGTTTCTGACGCAGAAGTGCGCATCGATTCAGCGCTTGTTGGGAAAACCGATGCCAAAGGAAGACTGGTTATACCGGTTACCCGGGGGAAATCCTACTCTCTAGAGATCAGGAAAGCTGGTTACCAGACCTTAACGGAATCCAGAGTAATCAGTGATGCCGATGCCCTCTACTCAATAGAACTCACCAAAGCCCCCATTGGTGCGTTCATCTATGTTTTTGATGAAAACCACGTCGCAATCAGTGGTGCTGATGTATATATCAATGGAAATCTGTCGGGGAATACCTCCCAGTACGGACGCAGCACGTTTCCAAATCTGGTTTCGGGAACATATCCCGTTGAGATCAGAAAAGCAGGGTATGTTACGGTGAATCGACCTATCCAGGTATCAAGCACCAATGAGGATTATACGTTCGTGATGACTTTAGAGAATGCCGATCTCTCGCTCTTTGTCAAAGATAACGAACAGAAGATTGTTCAAAATGCCAGCATCTCCATCAATGGGAATGTTCTTGGCGTCACTGATGATCGCGGGCAGTACAATACTAAACTGAAATTCAATACTCCCTATAATATCACCGCATCAAAGGAGGGTTACCAGCCTGCATCGATCCAGAAACAAGTCATTTCCGGAAATACAACAGCAACAGCGACTCTCACTATGGAAAAGAGTCTTGACTGGGGACTTATAACCATAATTGCAGCAGGGGTTGTGGGCGTTCTTGTGCTGTTTGCGGTGATCAGGATGCTTGGTCACCGGAATCGGCGCCATATCATCAGAAGGAACGAAATATAATCTTTTTTCCGGCATCTTTTTGCAAAAAATTGTGTAATATTATAATGGCTCTAACCGTTCAGAGTTACTGCAATCGCTCTTGATAGTCCGGATATCCATGCAATCCTCAAAGCAAAAAAACCGTTGGTGGGATAAGAATTTCCATCAATATCGAATATTAAAAAACGGACCCAGCGGGAATCGAACCCGCGTCCTTGGGTTCGAAGCCCAAGAGGATATCCTCTACCCCATGGATCCATCTCATCATCTTTACATCAAAAGATATTAAGTATTTTCTACCGATACACTACTGGATGATTCTGTCTGCACCTGAAATTGAGCGCCGTCTCGACCTCGAAAGCGCAACAGGGAAACTTGTGATCTCTCCGTATGAGCCAGAATGCCAGCAGCCCGCATCTTATGATCTCCGCGCTGCTGGTAATATAGTACTTGAGCGGGGTGCATGTATTCTCGTCCCGACACTCGAATGGGTTGAACTGCCCATGGATATTGCTGGAACACTACGGTGCAGATCCTCGATGGGAAGACGTGGTGTATTACTGGGTGCCGGTTTTGTGGACCCGGGTTTTCGGGGGCAGCTGACGCTCTGCCTGACCAATATGGGTGCGGATATAATTCCAATACAGAAGAACGATCGAATTGTGCAGTTGATTCTTCATGAGGTTAGGGAAGGAACACGATCGTATGCGGGGCGTTACCAGGATAGTAAGGGTGTTGTGGAGGCGAAGTGATGGTGATACGAACCGAGAGAAAATATATTGAGATTTTAAGGATCTTAAAAGAGCATAGTGAGCCGGTTGGGGCAAAACGACTTTCAGAACTTATGGCAGATCGGGGTTTTGTCCTGAGCGACCGTGCGGTCCAGTATTATCTCAGCTATCTCGACACTATGGGGTTTACCGAGAAGGTCGGGAACCTGGGGCGATTATTAACTCCCCTTGGTCGGGATGAGACCGATAACGCCCTTGTTGACGATAGGATTGGATTTATCATATCAAAACTCGAGCGGCTCGCGTACCGGAGTACATTTGATCCGGAAACCGGCACCGGAGATGTGGCATATAATCTTTCTATTGTACCCGCAGAGTCTCTTGAAAAAGTCACTATCGCATTTGATGAAGTAGTAAAATCCGGTTGTGGTTTTTTCAACTCCTACCGGATTATTGATCGTGATCCTCGTATCCCACATGGCTCAGTAGGTTTCATGACCATCTGCAGCATCTCCATGGACGGAGTATTCCAGAGGAAGGGAATACCGGTGAAGATGGCATTCGGCGGAAGACTGGAGATCGAACAGGGCACACCCAGACGCTTTAAGGATCTGATCGGCTACCGGGGAACAACCATCGATCCGCTTGAACTCTTTATTTCCTCTGGACTCACCTCCATTTCCAGTTTCGCCCGGACAAAAACCGGCATTGCGCTCGCAAACGTCCGCGAAGTCCCCTGCGCAGCAAAAACGCAGGTTGAAGAGACCATTCAACTGATGAACAAATGCGGTTTCATCTTTCCCGTTGCGCTGGGAACGCAGGTCTTTAATTTACCAAACAATCCCTACCGGCTCTCGATTGTTGCGTTCAGCGGGCTAAATTATATCGGTAATACTGTTGAACACGGTATTGAGATTAAAACAGAAATTGGAGCCGGAAATATTCAGTTTTCAAAGGTAATAGAGACTAACTGATCTCATCGATTAGATCCAAGAAATATCATCTTTTTTTGTAGTAATCTTCCGTTTTTTATCAGGAGTTTGCGATTGTCCATTGGTCGTTTCATCCTGCAATTTCTCCTCGTTTCCGTCCCTGGTTCCTGTTACATTCTTTTTCTGGTCGAGCCGGGTATGGATAAGTCCGGAGTCCCGGGCCTGTGGAACCGTTGTGCGCATGACGCCCTTTCCTTTAAAAATATCATCCTTAGCCCGGTAACTGGTCTCTTTCACGTCGACTTTTATCGTATCAGAACCTGATTCTTCGGATGCAAATGCATCATGCCCTGGTGAAATGACATTCTCCTCGTTCACATCAGATTCCTGTACGTTCTGTTCTTCCATATCGACGTTCAGGTCCTCTATGGGTTGTGTTCTCCGTTTTCCGATGATGATTGTTCTTTGCACCGTGGATTTTTCTTCAGGAAGTGAAGGTCGGGGGTGTTCCTGCGCATGAGTCTGCGGTATAACTTTGGATGAGTCTTCGTGTATGATAGTACGGCCGGGTGACGTCCCTGTTTTTTTCAGAATATCGGATGTTGCCTTGAGTGTTCGACCTGAGATGGCACTCATCCGTTGTCTCTGCAAATCTTTCTCTATCCTCTGGCGCTCGGCATCTTTTGTTCGTATCTGGCTGTCATTGAGAGGGACTTCTCTCGTTCGAGCCGGTTCCTGCACTCTGGTACCAGATGCCGGTGCATGGTGATGTAATGTCGTGGTTGGCTGGGGTTGTTGGTGTTCAGCGGATGCGTATCTGATGGTCGTATCGTGTTCCTGCCGGGCAACAACCCGGTGTTGTGGCTCGTGACTCCGCAACTCAGGGTGCTTTGCGTTTTTCTCCTGTGTACCTGATGGCGTTTTTTGTGTATCTGCTGATGGTGGATAATCTGCATCCTGCAGCTCTTTTTTTATTGGCCGTAAGTCTTCTGCATGAAGACTCTCTTGTTTGCGCGGACGTGCAATCGGTGAACGCGTTCCAGAATCCCTATCCCTATACTCCTTTACGGGAGGAGCAATCCCCTCATCCCGGGGTTGTCTTTCTCTCTGTTTTTGAGAGATGGCCTCTGGGCCCGTTGCGTTTCTTAAACCCTTTGACAATGTGATGGTTTCAAGGGAGATGGATTCGATCTCGCTATCGGTTTCTTTCTGATAACCTGTTCTGCCCTGTGCACGGATCCCACGGATCTCATCAATACGGGGAATATTTTCAAGGCCGGAAAGCATGATGATGATCGCAACATTTTGTGTATTTACTACCGGGTAATCGCCGGATCGGGTTTCGAGCCCGGCGATGCTGCGGTCGATCCATTTGCGGACGGTCATGAACCCTTTTAAAGAGAGTTCATGAGATGGCCCTGCAATGAGGATGAGCGCCTTATGTGCGCTGGTCATATCACATGGTGTTGAAATTTCGTGATATATTGCCTGCTTTGCGAGTTCAACGAGACGCGAGGCTCTTTTATTGTGTTCTTCTGTCGAAGAGGCTGCCGGTCGCAGCCATGAAAGGAAACCCAGTGGATTGTGAGGAAGTTGTTCAACCGCATAACCGATGGTGATAAATCCCATCCCTTTCATCGTATTGAGGACCTCACCGGAATCCAGCACCACTTCCGCGAGTTCCAAACCCCCATCCGCCTTGAACTCTCCAGCCCGAAGGATAAGACTGATCCTCTTGACAATCGCGTCGTTTAACAGGAGATAGGTTGCAAGTGTTGGAGATAATGCAGGCTGCTCTTTTACAAAACCCATCTTTTCTGCAAAACTTTTCTCTTTTTTTGCCAGTGTGGATTTCTGCGATCTGATTTTTTTAAACCATGTCTCGTTATCGAAAAGGATAATGCCATCGAGCAGGGATGAAAGCATATCTATATCATCCGCAGCTTTTGCGGACTTACGCTCACCTTCAGCAAGGCAAGGAAGCGTGACGAGGCCGAATATGGGTTCCACAACGGAATTGCGGAGAGCTGCAATGATATGGGGTGCCACATCCACCATGCTTCCGCCAAGTCCGCAACAGATGAATATTGCATCGGTCTCTCCGTGTTCGACATTCTGGACTCTGGAGATAACCTCGCCTATATCGATCGTAGCAGTTTGGGTGCTCTCTCCCCTTGTATCTGTGGGTCCGGGGTCCAGCGCAGGGAAATATATCTTGGAATTTTCCGGCAGGCCTTTAAGCTGCGATAAGGTTATCTCATCGACATCTACGGCAAACGCCTGAACACAAGCTACGTTACTACTGCGACGGTCGACAGAATACAGGCTGTTTGCAATCCTGCTGCCTGCACCTCCAAGTCCGATTGCCAGTATTCTCATGAACGTCCCTTGTTAAGTCCGGTGGTAAAATATGTACGTAGTATATGTACAATTGATTGTTCGAAGTTGAATATCTTATAGGATACTATCGTCAGATGAAAAAAAGGTTTGTCACTCAACGAACGATAACCTTTCTGTTTTTTATATGTATGTACCGTACGGCTCCTGTATTTTTACAAACTCTCGTGGTAAAACCGGAAATGGTCACTTTTTTTGATGCATATCATAAAACTCCACATTAAAAACCACATTAAAAAAAACACACCCTTGGCGATTGAATGGCCGGATCTTCCTGCGTTCACCTCCGCTCGGACTCATGTTTCAGGTTTTTTTATTGAAAAAACGTCAAAATGGGCGTTTTTTCCGGCAACCTTCCAAATACTTCAACATAAAATCATAATTTATTTAACTGTGTGTACGGTAATACTCCATGAGGTGAACAAACCTTGACATATGGAATTGAATTTGTACCAGGAAATGTCAACGTAAAGCAAGTTGTCAACTATTGTAAACTTGCAGAATCCAAAGACATCGATTTCGCATGGATCACAAACCACTACAACAACCGCCACTGCTACCCCACCCTCGCTGCGATCGCGCAGGCGACCACGTCCCTTAAGATGGGTCCGGGTATCATGAACGCATTTACCGACACCCCCGCTGCAATGGCATCCTTTGCCTGCACGCTGAACGAGATTTCCGATGGACGTGCAGTCCTCGGTATTGGTCCCGGTGACCTCTCCACTCTCCCGAAGCTGGCAATCAACCCTGAGAAGCCGGTCGGACGCCTCGAGGAAGCCGTTGTCCAGATCCGCAAGCTCTGTGCCGGTGAACAGGTGAACAAGTCAGGAATGGCGTTCTTTGACTACGACGGTGCAAAGCTGACCGGTGTTACCCTGCCCGGAAAGAAGGGTATCCCGATGTACATCGGTGCACAGGGCCCCAAGGTTCTTGAGCTCGCCGGAAGAATCGGTGACGGTGCATTGATCAACGCATCCAACCCCAAGGACTTCGCCGTTGCAATCCCGATCATCAAGGCAGCCTGCGACAAGGTGGGCAAGAAGAACTTTGACATCGGTGCATACACCGCAATGTCAATCGACCAGAGCGAGAAGAAGGCTCGCAATGCAGCAAAGATCGTTGCCGCATTCATTGCAGCCGGCTCACCGGAACCTCTGCTCACCCGTCACGGACTCGACCTTGCTAATGTTGCCAAGATCAAGGCAGCACTCGGAAAGTTCGACTTCAAGACTGTTGGAGAACTCGTTGGCGACAAGGAGATCGACGCATTCACCATTGCTGGAACCCCCTCAATGGTCAAGCAGAAATGCGAAGACCTCACCAAGGCCGGTGTCACCCAGATCATCTTCGGCTCACCCCTTGGTCCAGACATGACCAACTCGATCCGCCTCCTCGGCAAATACGTCGTATAGGTGCAGAACAATACCTGTCAGGGATACTTCCTGATATAGGCAGTAATTCCCGGCAGGTATTATCAATCATTTTCTCTCTATTTTCCGGTATCTCCCTTAAGTGAACAACACCCGTGCGGAGAATTGGGCTATTGTAGTCTTTTTTTCTCTATGTGCAGGTTGTGTCTGGTTACTTGACAGAGAAAATGTATGGAGTTCCCTATTAGATCATGAGGGGCCCTCCTGTCCCACCCCTCCCTTAGTGGCAGGGATCCCCTTATGGGTACCCCTCCTAGATCAAGAGGTACCCCCAAAGAGGATCTCTCACTTATTGCATGTCCATTGCCAGCGGTTCGCTTGGAAATCAGACGTAAGTCATTGCACGGTCAAATCCGGAAACAAGAGGGGTCCTCATGACCCATCCCTGCCTTGTGAGCAGGGGCCCCTCCGTCCCCTGCCTCTTGTCCTGATGGCAATCCCTTAATGGCCCCATGATATACGTGACCGGTCTGTCACTGGCGGTGTAAAATTCCCCACTTTCGGCGGGATATCCCCATTAGATTAGGTGGGATCCCCCCGCCCCCACCCCTCTCTCAGTGACAGGGATCCCCCTTAGGGGATCCCTCACAAAAAGAACAATCGGGTATCCGACTCTTACCATTAACTAAAAAAAAATTCCATGCACAACAGATCCAAGTGCAAACGACTATCAGATCCTGCCGGAAATATAATCCTTAACAGGCATGTTTTCGGTCAGGGAAGTTGTTACCAGCAGGGGCACATTACAATATCGCGAGGAGCACCACACCGGACTCAGGTGCAGGATCAGTCCGGACCGGTTAAAAAGGCAGATCGACCAGACTTTATACCTACCTTCAAGTACCGATGGTTGCCCATTCTGCCGCGATGCAGTGATGGCCGTTACCCCTACATTTCCCGATGGTAAACGGATAATCCGCGGCGAAAGTGTCACGTTTCCCAACCTGTTTCCTTTTGGTGAAGGCCATGTTGTAACCGTTATGACCAATGAGCATGTTGTCGTAACCTTCACCCGGCAACAGGTGGTAGATGCGCTTCTTTCGCAGATCGAGGCACTTCGGCGCGTTGATGGCTATCCCAGTATCAACTGGAACTTCCTGCCATCAGCAGGAGCAAGTCTTGTACATCCTCACATGCAGGGGCTGTCAGATTCCCACCCCTCCCGTATTGTTGATGCTTATCTTACTGCAAGTGAGCAATACCGCAAAAAACAGGGCAGGAATTACTGGGATGCAGTGAAGGAGCAGGAACGATCCTCCGATCGGCATCTGTTTGGCGATGAAATTCTCTGGTCTGCCCATGCGGTACCGGTTGGTGAGCGCGAGGTGCGGGGGATTCTGCCTGTATCTACGCTGGATGAACTGGAAAGTTACATGGATCCTATAGCGCGGGGTATCCTTGAGATCATTTCATTGTACCGGGAATTGGGGACCCATGCTTTCAATATGTCCATTTTTTTTGATAAGTGTGGCAACGACCATGGATTCCGGGCGTTCTGTTCGATGATATCCCGTATCAACCCCAACCCTTCATCAACGAGCGATTCTGCATTCATGGAACGGCTCCACCTGGAACCGGTAATAATGACGCTTCCCGAAGATCTGGGAAAATTCTACAAAAAAGAAAAAAAATAAATTTACTCAAACTTTGCAACAAGTTTGTTCTTGGAGACAAGCGTACCGTCTTTCTTGTGGGGCTTGCGCAGGATGCTGTCTCCTGCCTTCTCGATCTCGCGGGCCTGATCACAGAGTTGTGCTGCGACCTTCATCATTTCGTGAGCGCTTGCAACGATCGGGATGTATTTCTCCCATTCCTTGGTCATGAAGCAGCCCTTGACGTTCTGACCTGCAACTGCCATCGCGATCTCGTGGGCAGCGCGTGCCTTTGCGAGTGCATAGTTATTGGTGAATTCACCCTCCACAGCCTTGTCGGTGGTCATGACGATCTTCGGGAGCACAAGTTCTGCGCCCTTCTTGCCTGCCTTTACCTGGTCAATGACCAGATCAATAGCAAGCTGGAGTTTGCGGAATGCACCGGTCATTGCCAGCACTTTCACAAGGTTGCCGTTGAAGTCGGCCATTTCGACGGGGTCAAGGAACTCTCTGCGTGCACCGATCATGGAGTCTGCCTTCATGATGATGTAGCCGAAACTGCTTGCCTTGACGCCTTCCCATTCCTTCTTGGTGGTTACATCATCAGTGATGATGATGACCGGGATACCTGCTGCAGCGAGTTGTTCGCGGGCACCGGTTGGGCCGGGGAGAACTCCGTTGGGGGAGACTACGATTGCGAAGTCCGGTTTGTATGCCTTCAGGTTGGAAACAACACGGTCAACATCAGCCGGCTCGAGTTTCGTGCCGCTGGTCGCCATGAATGTCTGCATGTCTTCACGGTCTGCTCTCTCATCGAGAAGCAGTTCTGCCATTACACCACTTGCGATGTTGCCGAGCTTGGCAACTCCTACTTTAACAACCATCTATTTTCACCTCGATTTGTTATAACACGATATTATGACCCGGTATTCATATAAACATTTTGAAATGTCATTTCACGTCGTAAATCGCCGAAACATGTTTTTTCTTTACCCGGGCAAACCCTTATGAAAATAAGTCCCCGTCCTTAACATCCATTGTCCCGGAGTTAACGAAAAGTGTTTAAGTTCAGATGGAAAATTAAATTCTATGAAAGATGGGCTGCTTACCGATCGTCAGATGGAAATCCTCAGGTACCGGAAACAGGGACTAACCCAGCAGCAGATCGCTGATATTATCTCCACTTCCAAAGCCAACGTCTGCACGATCGAAAAGAGCGCTATGGAAAACATCAGACGCGCAAAAGAGACACTCGAATTCCTGTATACCCTCGATGCTACTCATCTCTGCACTATCCCTTCCGGGACAGATCTGTTTGATGTTCCTGCCATCATATTCGGTGAAGCGGAAAAAATAAACATCAAAGTAAAATATGATACAATTTCCCTGATTAACCGAATCCGGGAAGCGCGCCCCCAGTGCTGCAAAGCCCGGTGCATATGTGAAGATATTCTGGTATATATCACGGATCAAGGAGAACTCTATTTTGGATAACGAAATCCTTCGCTGCTCATGGTTATTTATTTCCCTCTGAAAAAATCCTGAAATTTCGTTGGCATATATTTATATCTTCTTTTCTACAATAATTATGGAAGCCGATATGAGGTTATCCTATTCAGAATCAGTTTGCCAATCGTATGAAAAGCAGATTTTGGTTTCTGGAAACGGCGGAACCGTATCTCAGACACAAAGAATAACGGTTGTGCCGTGGGTGTTCCTCGATTGGTGCCCCTCTCCATAAAGGTGAGGTATACCGAGAAGGAGTTGTGATTCGTCACAACAGGCTGACAGAGTGGGTCTGATCAGGACGCATGGGTCGACGTTCGTGCAACGAGCCCGTTCCCTCTTCTGCAACAAAGCAGCAGGTGGATGCGCCATTATCAGGATCTTCTTTCGCGAGACAGGAATGCCGGTGCACACTGGCACAGCGATGCAACTTCTGTTGCATCCCCTATAACTACGGACGTAAATATCAGCTTCAATCATCAGAGCAAGTCATCCGTCGCTACGGACTACCGCGCTGATGGTTGCTGGTGTTATTGCCCGTGTCGCGTGTTAGTTTCTGGAACAATAATCTGTTTCAAAAGCTCGGATTAATCTCAAATTCGTGTCGCAATCAGAATAACCTACACGCAAATAAAGGATTGATTAACACATGCCAAAAATTAACAGACCCCGCCGTGGTTCTCTTGCATTCAGCCCGAGAAAGCGTGCAAAGAGCCCAATCCCGAAATACCAGTCGTGGCCCGTTACCGATGGGGTACCAATGCTGCAGGGATTTGCAGGATACAAAGTAGGTATGACGCATGTTATCATGGTAGATGACCACAAGAGCAGCCCCACCGAAGGTAAGGAGATCATGGTGCCCGTCACCGTTATTGAAATCCCCTTAATGAAAGTTGCTGCGATTCGTGCCTATTCCTGTGATACATACGGTAAACATGCCCTGACTGAAATCTGGGCAGAACCGCTCGATGCAGTTCTTGGACGCAGGATTACCATGCCCAAGGATTACGACAAAGAAGCCGCGCAGAAGAAATTTGCAGATGCAATTGAAGCCGGCATTGTTGCAGAGATCCATGCGATTACCTACACGCAACCCGCAGCCCTTACCGGTGTTCCTAAAAAAGTCCCCGACCTGATGGAAATCAAGGTCGGTGGTGGCGATATTAAGAAACTGTTTGAATTTGCCCAGAGTCTTTTAGGAAAAGAGGTATCGTTAAACAACGTCCTCCAGACCGGATCGTACGCTGACATTACGGCAATCACGACCGGTAAAGGTACCCAGGGCGCTGTAAAGCGCTGGGGTATCGCACTGCGCAAACGCAAGCACTCCCGCGGTAAAAAAGAACGACATATCGGAACTCTTGGACCCTGGAACCCCCACCATGTACGGTGGCAGGTTCCCCAGATCGGCCAGTTGGGATTCCAGCAGCGCACAGAATTCAACAAGCGGATCTTAAAAGTCAGCGATAATGCGAGCGAAATCACACCATTAGGTGGATTCCTCCATTATGGTGTCTTGAAGAGCCCGTATGTTCTTGTCAAGGGATCGATCCCCGGCCCGGTTAAGCGTCTTATACGTATCCGCCCGGCGATTCGTCTTGGTGAACATGTTGTCAGGATGCCAACAATCCAGTTTGTGAGCGTCCAGAGCAAGCAGGGGTGATCAGAGATGAAAGCACAGGTTAAAACACTTGAAGGTGGCGTTGTAAAAGACATTGAACTTCCGGAACTCTTCACCGAAGCATATCGCCCCGATCTGATCAAAAAGGCAGTTATGGCCCTCCAGAGCACCCGCAGGCAGCCGCATGGGACCAACCCGTTTGCAGGCATCTGCTCGTCAGCAGTAGGCTGGGGAAGTGGTCGTGGTTCATCGCACGTACCCCGTATCAAGAATGGTTCACGGGCAGCCAAGGTTCCACAGGCCAAGGGCGGGCGTGAAGCACACCCCCCGAAAGTAGCCAAAATATTGATCAAAGAGATAAACCAGAAGGAAAAACAAAAGGCATTCCGCTCAGCAGTTGCAGCAAGCATCTGCGAGGAGCTCATCAGGGGAAGAGGCCACATATATGATGGCGCAGCCCCGTTTGTCCTTGAGGACAAGTTTGAGTCTCTTGACAAGACGTCGGATGTCATAACCGCTCTCACAACCGCTGGTCTTTACGGAGATATCGAGCGGGCTAAGGGCAGCAAGAAGGTCAAAGCCGGAAGAGGCAAGATGCGTGGTCGCCGGTTTAAGCAGCGAAAGAGTCTGCTTATTGTCACTGCCGGAACACCACTGCGTGCAGCACGTAACCTGTCCGGTGTTGATGTAGTTACTGTAGATCAGCTGAATGTTGAGCACCTTGCACCCGGTATGCTGGCAGGACGCCTGACCGTGTGGACAGAAAGTGCACTCGTTCGTCTGGAGGGGAGATAAATGGCTCTGAAATACCCGTTTGTAACTGAGAAGGCGATGGTCCTTTTAGAGAACCAGAGCAAACTCCAGTTCCTCGTCAGCCGTCAGGCAACAAAGATATCAATTAAGCGTGATATCGAAAAAATGTTCGGGCAGAACGTAAAAAGCGTTCGCACCCTGATGAACATGCATGGTGAAAAGAAAGCCACCGTGAGCTTTGAGAACGAAAAAGCAGCCGAGGAAATTCTGAGCCGGCTTGGTATAATGTAGGTGGGGAAAAATGGGACATAGAATCACAACACAAGCCCGTGGAAAAGGAGGCCCGACATACCGGGCGCCATCCCACCGTTACAAAGCAGAGTTAAAACACATCGGTGATGATACACAAAATATCACCGGCAGTGTCATCGACATCGAACACGACCCGGCCCGCAACGCACCCATTGCACTCGTCAAACTCGAGAGCGGATCCAAGGTCTATATGCTTGTGACCGAAGGGCTCGGAATCGGAGAAGTCGTCACCTGGGGATCCAGCGGTGAAGTAAAGAACGGAAACACACTCACTCTCCAGCACATCCCGACCGGTACCTACATCTGCAATATCGAATCCCGTCCCAATGATGGAGGCAAGTTTGTCAGGGCGTCAGGAGTCCAGGCAGTTGTCGTTGATAAGATTGAAGACCGGGTCGGTATCCGGATGCCCAGTGGCAAGACCAAATGGTTCAATCACCGTTGCCGGGCAACAATAGGCATTGTAGCCGGTGGCGGTCGCGTCGACAAGCCGTTTGTGAAAGCAGGTAACAAGCACCATAAGATGCAGAACACCGCATCCAACTGGCCACGCGTCCGTGGTGTCGCAATGAACGTTATCGACCACCCGTTCGGTGGCGGTGGACACCAGCACCCAGGTCGCCCGAAGACAATTGCAAGAGGCACATCTCCAGGCAGGACTGTCGGACATGTGGCTGCGCGCAGGACAGGTAAGAGCAGGAAGTGAAGGGTATGGCAGCACCTAAAAAGACACAGAAGAGAATGCCAAGACGGCGTGAGGAGTTCACCTATCGCGGCTTTACAATAGACGAGCTCAAGGCAAAGGGAATCAGCGAACTCCTCCCGCTTATGCCTTCCCGTCCACGCCGCAAGATTGTACGCGGTTTCTCCCGCGGGGAAGAGACATTACTCGCAAAGGTCCGCAGTGGCGATGAGAAAGTCAGGACACATCTCCGTGAGATGCTTGTCATGCCGGAAATGATCGGCAAGACCATCGAGATCTACAACGGCAAGGAGTTCATAAAAGTTGAATTCCAGCCAGAGTCTGTCTTCCACTATCTCGGAGAATTTGCACTGACCAGAAAGAAGATCTCTCACGGAAGCGCCGGTATCGGTGCAACACGAGGAAGCAAGTACGTTCCGCTGAAGTGATGAAAATGGCACGAATTGATTATTCACTGAAAATCAAGGGCGACGACATAGCCAGAGGAAAGGCTAACGAATTGAATATGTCGCCCAAGCATTCGATTGAAATTGCCACGTTCATCAGGCATCAGCACGTGAACGATGCAATTGCATACTTAAACCAGGTCGTCACCTTGAAAAAGGCGATTCCGTTCCGGCGATTTAACCGGAACGTTGCACACAAGCGCGGACTTCCCGGCAACTGGGATGCAGGCAGGTACCCGGTAAAGGCTTCAAAGGCCTACATCCGCCTCCTTGAATCGATAAAGAAGAATGCCGAGTACATTGGACTCGACCCGGAAAACTTAGAGATCATTCATGCCACGGCAAGCCGTGGCCGGGCCCAGAAAGCATTCTTCCCAAGAGCAATGGGACGAGCAACCCCCAAGGTTCGCGAATCCGTGAACCTTGAAATCGTTGTCCGCGAGGTGGCTTAAATGGCAGTCGAGAGAAAATTTATTTCAGAGGGTGTACGGAAAGCCCGCGTTGAGAAGTACCTTTCAAAGGAACTTAAACGCGCGGGATACGGCGGTATGGACATTGCAAGGACCCCCTTGGGTACGCAGGTCACTATCTTTGCCGAGAAGCCCGGTATCGTTATTGGTAAGGGCGGCAAACTCGTCCACCAGCTTACCCTGGATCTCGCCCAGAACTACGGTGTTGAATCACCGCAGATCGAGGTACAGCAGGTCACAAACCCCAGCTTCAACGCACAGATCATGGCAGAACGGCTCGCCAATGCTCTTGAGAGGGGCTGGTACTTCCGTAAGGCAGGTACCAGCATCCTGCGCCGTGTCATGGAATCCGGTGCACTGGGCTGTGAAGTCGTGATTGCCGGTAAGCTTACCGGTGCACGTGCGCGTACCCAGAAGTTCACCGAGGGCTACATCAAGCACTGTGGTGAACCAAGCAACACGATCGTTGAGAAAGGCTACGCAGTCGCCATCAAGAAACTCGGTGTAATCGGTGTCCAGGTTAAGCTGGTCCCCGGTGGCGCAAAGATGCCCGATCATTTCACCATCATTGAGCAGAAAAAGAAGGCTCCGGCACCAGCAGCTACTGTTACCAGCATTGGTGAAGTTGAGTCTGAAGAGCCGGCACTTCCTGACGAGAAATTAGGGGAGGACCAGTAATGGCGATCTTCAGGGCAAAAGATGTCAGGCAGCTCTCTGAAGTGGAACTTCAGGAACAGATGGGAAAACTCAGGATGGAGCTTGTCCAGCACTACGGTAAAGTCAGTGCCGGTGGCGCAACCGAGAACTCGGGACACATCAGAGAACTCCGGCGAACAATCGCCCGTATGTTGACCGAGCAGAACCGCAGGAGAACTGTATGATCTCTCCCCAGAACGTCATCAGGCACGAACTGATCGGCCTTGACGTTCTGGTATCGGGAGCCTCCAATCCCCTTCACCGGGGAATTTGCGGACGCATCATCGATGAAACAAAAAATCTGGTGGTAATTATGACCTTAACCGGCGTAAAACGCATCCCCAAGATGCACACCAGATTTCAGCTGCACTTAAGCAGCAGAATTGTCGAGATTGATGGATCCGTGATGGCTCTGGCTCCTGAAAAGAGGATCAACCTGCACGAAAGGAAGAGGATACCATAATGGCACTAAACATTGGATTGAACGTTCAGGCACCCCAGAAGGAGTGCGCGGACGTTAATTGTCCGTTTCACGGCACTTTACCGGTGCGCGGCCAGGTGATCACCGGCAAAGTCGTGAGCGATCGAATGATGGGAACGGTTGTAGTCGAGCGTAATTTCATGCACTACATCCGGAAATACAAGCGGTACGAAAAACGCAGCTCGAAACTCCATGCGCACAACTCCCCCTGTATTCAGGCAAAGGTTGGCGATATGGTGAAGATTGCTGAGTGCAGACCGCTCTCAAAGAGTACCACCTTTGTTGTCGTAGAGGTGCAGCAGTCATGAAGGCAAAGGGTTCAAAGACGCCGCGATCACTCGCCACAGGGACGAGGCTTGCATGCGCCGATAATACCGGTGCCAGAACCGTGCAGATCATCTCGGTCTTTGGCTTCCATGGTGTCAGGCGCCGTCAGCCCAAACTGGGTCTCGGGGATCTCGCCACGGTGAGTGTCCAGAAAGGAACACCCGACATGCGCCGTAAGCTGGTGCGTGCGGTTGTCATCCGGCAGAAGAAGGAGATTCGCAGGCCCAGCGGCATGCGGGTGTCCTTTGATGACAACGCAGTTGTCGTTGTGGATGAGAAGAATGAGCCAAAAGGAACAGAGATCAAAGGACCGGTTGCCCGTGAAGTTGCAGAGCGGTTCCCGAAACTCGGTTCCATGGCCACAATTATCGTATGAGGTGTGAAGTATGGTAAGAATCGAAAGCGAACAGCCAAGAAAGCAGAGAAAGGCACGCTATCAGGCACCTTCACACGTGAAGTCAAAATACTTAAACGCCCCGCTTTCCGCTGCACTCAAAGAAAAATACAAAATAAAGACGCTGCGGGTTGTCAAGGGCGATACGGTAAAAGTCACCCGAGGGGATTTTGTCGGTGATGAAGGGATCGTTGATGCTGTTGATACCAGGAAGTCAAAGATTATTGTCCATGGTGTTACGTCAACCAAGGCTGACGGGACTGAAGTTCCCCGACCCGTTGATGCATCGAACGTCCACATCACGAAACTGAATCTTGCAGACAAGCGCCGTGAGGCAAAATTAGCGGAGGCTGAATAATGGGAGACCATCTTAAGCGGTTGAATGCCCCGGACTCGTGGCACATCGCAAAGAAGACAACAAAGTTCATTACAAAGACAGCGCCCGGTCCGCACAATGCGAATGCCATGCCAATAACTGTCTGGCTTCGCGATCACATGGGCTTAGCGCGGAATATGAAAGAGGTCAAACAGATCCTCCAGCAGAACGATGTCATCATCAATGGAAGACCCTGCCGGGACCCCCGGATGGGTATTGGTATCTTCGATATCATCGCACTTCCAAAGATCAATAAATACTACCGTATACTGCGCGACAAGAATGGTCGTCATGTTTCCATTGTCATTGATGCAGAGGCAGCAAAGACCCGCTTGTGCAAAGTGAAGAACAAATCCACCGTAACCGGTGGCAAGGTCCAGCTGAACATGAGAGACGGCTCAAACCTGCTCGCTGACAACACCTACAAGTCAGGTGACTCACTGGTGCTCTCCCTTGAACCCGAAACACGGTTTAAGATCATTGATCATTTCCCGTTTGCAGTTGGCAACATGGCGATGATCATTGGTGGTAAGCATTCCGGAAAGGTGGCACGGATCACCGAGATCATCAAGATGCCCGGCAGTGTGCCCAACAAGATCATCCTCGAGGATGAATCCACCGGCACAAAATTTGAAACCATCTCGCCCTACATCTACATTGTTGGTAAAAAGACATCCGCGATTGCACAATGGGGGATTGAACAGTGACGTCGATGCGCGATATCCACATCGACAAGGTGGTAGTCCACATGGGAGTAGGCGAGAGCGGCGAAAAGCTCGTCAAAGCTGAAAACATCATGAAGACAATCACCGGTCAGACGTCAATTCGTACCATTGCAAAGATGACCCAGCCGGCATTCTCCATCCGAAAAGGGGCCCCGATTGGCTGTAAAGTCACCCTCCGTGGAAAAACCGCCAGGGATTTCTTTGCGACCGCTGTCGGCATCCTGAATAAAACCGTATTCGAGAGCCAGTTCGATAAGAGCGGCAACATCTCGTTCGGTGTCGAGGAACACACAGATTTCCCCGGCATGTCCTATGATCCCCAGATCGGTATCTTCGGCATGGATGTCAACGTTGTTCTCGAGCGCAAGGGCATTCGTATCACCCGCAGGCGCGCGGAACGGAAGAAACTCCCCGCAAAACAGCGTGTGAACAAGCAGGATGCAATTGCATTCCTCAAACAGGAGTACCAGGTCGAGGTGCGCTAATGGCTGGAGAAAGGAAGAAGATCTACGGTCGCGGTGCGAACGAATGCAAGATGTGCGGGCGCAAACAAGGCCTCGTACGCAGATACCATATCATGTTCTGCAGGCAGTGCTTCCGCGAATGGGCCTCGAAGATTGGCTTTAAGAAGATGAGCTGAAGGTGAATGCACAATGACACGATCAAATACTTTAGCAGACGGAATGTGTGCCCTGAAAAATGCCGGTGATACCGGGAAGTCCGTGTGCATCATCGAACCCGCGAGTAAACTCCTCGGCGCGATGCTCCGCATTATGCAGGACGCCGGTTATATTGGAAGTTTCGAGTTTATCGATGACGGCAGGGGCGGGCAGCTCAAGGTCCACCTCACGGGCAAAATTAACCGCTGCGGGGCAATCACGCCGCGGTTTTCAGTACAGCTGGATGAAATGGAATACTGGGAGAAGCAGTACCTGCCCGGAAAGAATTTCGGGCTCATTATGCTCTCGACCTCGCGCGGCGTGATGTCGCACGAACAGGCGAGGAAAGAGAGCATTGGTGGCGAACTGCTCGGGTATGTTTACTAGAGGGTGCGAAAAATGTCGGCAATCAGAAAAGTAACTATCCCCAAGGGCGTTAAAGCCCAGCTTGACGGCTCGCTGCTTCGAGTGACTGGTCCAAAAGGCCAGCTCACCCGCAATATGCGGTTCCCGCAGGTTGTTGTAACCTGTGAAGGAAACGAGGTCACCATTTCAACAGAATCCAAGCGCAAAGAGATCACGGCAATGGTCGGAACGCTCGAGGCACACACCAAAAACATGTGCCGCGGTGTCAGCGAAGGGTTTGAGTACCACATGAAGGTAGTCTACAGCCACTTCCCGATCCAGCTGAAACTCCAGGGAAACCGGCTTGAGATCGCCAACTTCCTTGGAGAGAAGAAGGCCCGGTCCGCACGGATCGAAGCGGGTGTTGTGGCAAAGGTAGCAAACGATGAAGTCGTGCTTACCGGTATCGACCGTGAACTGGTCGGTAACTCAGCAGCAAATATCGAGCACGCAACCCATATCCGCGACCGTGACCCCCGTGTCTTCCAGGATGGCATCTATATCGTACAGAGGGGTTGAGGAGCTATGACTACAGAAATAAAGCGACTGATCCGTGTGCGGGTAGCGAAGGGTGCCTCCTTCAAGCGCGATGGATACGGCAAGAAACGACAGCTCTCCGATTCCTGGAGAAAGCCTCGTGGACAGCACAATAAACAGAGGGAGCAGAAGAAGGCCAAGGGAGCTCTTCCCAAGCCCGGCTACGGAAGCCCGATCGCGGTGCGCGGCATGCACCCCAGCGGATTTTTCGAAGTGCTGGTTGCAACCGCAACAGAACTCGAGGGACTCGATCCTAAGACACAGGCTGTCCGTATCTCCGGTACAGTTGGCGACCGCAAGCGTGTTGATCTTCAGGCAGCAGCAATTACAGCCGGTCTTAAAGTGCTCAATGCAAAAACCGTAAAGAGTGTTGTAAAGTCAGAGAAGGCAGAACCCGCCGTAAAGGGATCAGCTACCTCAAAAAAGGAGACAAAGAAACCTGCAACGCAAAAGGCAACCGATGCACCGGTAAAGAAAGGTGCAAAGAAGGCCACGGATGCAGCACCTGAAGCGAAGAAGGCTCCGGTGAAGGATGCAAAGAAGGCTGTCAAGCCCAAGGCAGAGAAAGCCTCGGAAGAAAAGGCAGTAAAAACACCGGAAAAGGCAGCCAAGAAGCCTGCAGGTGAAAAACAGAATGCGGCCTCAAAACCAAAGGCAACCAAAAAGACCGGTTCAGGGGTGAAGAAGAATGAGTGATGTTGCCAGCCAGAAACGCATCGCTGCCTCCATATTAAAGTGCGGTGTCAACCGTGTATGGTTTGACCCGGCCCGTATCTCGGATATCGAGAACGCAATCTCACGTGAGGATCTGCGTGGGCTCGCCACCGATGGTGCGATCAAGGCACGCCAGAAGAAAGGTGTGAGCCGTGGCAGGGCCAGGGCACGGATCGCAAAGCGGTCGTACGGGCACCGCAAAGGTCCCGGAAAAAGAAAAGGTGCGGCAGGAGCCCGTAACCCGAGCAAGACCGCATGGATCCAGAAGATCCGTGCAATCAGAAAGGTGCTCGTTGCACTCCGTGATGCCGGGACTATTGACCGGCACATGTACCGCCTTATGTACAGGAAAGCAGCTGGCGGTCAGTTCAGGAGTGTCGCGCACATGAAGGCACAGATGGAGATCCTCGCAGGGAGGATGAAGTAACATGGCAACAGGAGCACGGTATTTTGTCCCCTTCCGAAGGCGAAGGGAAGGCAAAACCGATTACTACAAGCGGACTGCACTCGTCGTAGCAGATGCGCCAAGGATGGTCGTGCGCAGGACAAACCGGCACGTTATCATCCAGCTCGTCACTGCAGAGATGGATGGCGACCGCACACTCGTTGCAGCAAATTCTGCCGAGCTGGAACACTACGGATACAAGGGATCGACTTCCAGCACACCGGCAGCATACCTGACCGGCATGCTTTTTGCCGTTAAAGCGAAGAAAGCAAACCATGAACGGGCAATCCTGGATATCGGGATCAGCCGGGCAACAAAGGGTGCCAGGG